>Ga0070706_100000970_pt1 | contig 31304 bp, 24 predicted proteins | sample KBSK5501metaG_FD_65476 | JGI IMG/M metagenome (GOLD analysis project Ga0070706, IMG submission 65476) | Corn, switchgrass and miscanthus rhizosphere microbial communities from Kellogg Biological Station, Michigan, USA - KBS K5-50-1 metaG | ecosystem: Host-associated > Plants > Roots >... | reverse complement strand
CGCTGAGCGCCAACTGTATATAGCGGATGGACATCATCGCTATGAAACGGCGCTGAACTACCGTGAAGAAGTGCGGGCAATGCATCGCAAGCTAGATCCCAAAGACGCTGCCAATTTCGTATTGATGGCACTAATTGACATTGACGATCCAGGACTGCTAGTATTACCCACGCACCGTCTCCTATTTGGGTTGAGTCAAGATGTACTCAAAAGGCTGACAAGCCAGCAGCTTGCTCGATATTTCACTGTATATGATCTGGAAGAAGCGGGAGTTTCCCATAATGCGTTCTTGGAACGGCTGGCGCAGAAAGGAGCATCCCAATCCTCATTCATTCTCAATACGGCTCAAAAAACCTGGCTACTCAGTTTGAATGAAGCAGGCAAAGCCCGAATGAGAGAGAGCAGTCATTCTAGCGCCTGGAACGAGCTAGATGTCGCTATAGCACATACACTAATTCTTGAGGAAATACTTGGGCTAAAAGCAGAAGCTTTGACTGCAGGCACGCACATCCGGTATACTCGTGATGCGCAACAAGCATTACATGCAGTACAAACGAGAGAAGCACAGGTCGCACTTATATTGAATGCCACACAAGTCAGGCAGATATGTGACGTGGCAGATGCAGATGACCGGATGCCACAGAAATCTACTTACTTTTACCCCAAGCTGATTACTGGAATGATCATGAATCCACTTTGGTAAAGCGCATAAGTATGACTGGTACTTTCCTAAAGCTTTAAAAGTAAAAATCGTCTTTCCCAGGAAATAGACCAGATGGGAAGGAGCCAAACGAACCACCTTCGAGTGCCTCGGCCATTATACGTAGCAGGCCATTGCTTAGTGAACGATGCATGAAAGCCCGAAGAAAGGGCTGCTCTTGTGCCGCCAGTCCGGAATCAGGATGGAGCGCAGCAGTCACAGCGCTCACCAATAGTGCGTCATCTATTCGTCCAACATATTGGAAAAGCGCTCCCTGGCGGCGCAGACGAGACTCGTAGAGTAAACGCCATTTATCATCTACAACTTTCTCAAGCACATCACTCACAATCGTTTCCTGGTTGGCCTTGAGCTCTCCTCTACGTTTACGCACCCTTGAGGAATGAACCGGACCACTCGCCTCGATGTAAGAGTTGACGTATGATCTGATACTTTCAAATGGTTCGAATGTCCACGATTCAAATTCCGGCAGATTAAGTAATTCATCGCCACGCTTCGCCAATTGTGCGAGATCAGGAGTAAAAACACGTGGCTCTAGCATGATTATAGCTGTCGCGGCAGTCTTATTCGAGGACTCATTACCCTCAATTGAAGGACGCCAAATCGTATAAGCAACAGGCAATTTATGTCTGGTGCGTTTATTCATTGCACGAGCATCAGCAATCAAAGCACGACAGTAATCGAGTGAGACTTGATAGCTACCAAACCCTTGTTCCTCCATGCTTTCCACTAGCTCAGACCAACTTTCAACTTCCATTTCATCAGTTCCATAGCAGTCCTTGATTCCCCGGGTATCCTGGTTGAGCACATTAACACTTTTAAGTAAACCATCACTACGTCTCCATGCAAGCATTACCATCTGTGTACCCGATCCATCAATAAAACTGACACGCGCTTCGTGCAGTGGTTCTTGTTTTTGTAATGTCTGCTCCATTGCGGTCTCTTCCTGGCCAGGAGTCAAATACATTGTCAGGCGACCCAAAGCTGCTCTTGCATGCTGTTTCAATTGGCGATTTGAACTGTTTGCAAGTAAGAAATTCAAAGCTGGTATCGATTGATAAGCGGCAACTGCCCCTAATTGTTCAAGCGCATCTATCGTTGCCGTCACGACTTTGCTGGACTGGTTCTCAAGCAAAGGAAGAAGTAATTTGATAGCGCGCGGGTCCTGGCTGCCTCCTAACCAGTTAATAAATCCGAGTCGCCGATCCATGGGCATAGCGAGCACATCTTCCAGTACCGATTCCACGCCTAGTTCGCTCTTGCCCATCAGATCTAACAGACGCATCTGCATCTGTAGCATCGCGGCTTCTGGATCGTTCAAGTAATCGATAATACCCTCATCCGCCATTTCTGAACCCAGTTCGTTCAATACTGGAGCCAATGTGAGCTTTGCTAGATCACCAACGGTTGGATCAGCTACAAAATCTTCCAGTTCTTCCAAATCGAAGTCAGTAGCAAGTTCAGAAAGAATCAGCACTGCGGCAGAGTGCGCAGTAACGTCATTCGTGCGCAGCAAGTGTAGCACCTTATCTCGTGCACCATCTGTCCACTCTTCATCCAGGCGGTCGAAATAATGTGACAAGGTATCAGAATCGATATCTGTACGGCGACTCATTGCCAGCAGAATACTATCAATGTTTTCTTGTGGAGGTCCTTTACGTCCTCGTGGCATACAATATTCCCCTTGCAAATTTAGGAGTATAGAATGACAATGTAGTTCCACGTCTAATCCAACGCATTGTATCACGAGGCGACGGACAAGTCTACGAAAAAAGAAAACTATCTTTTACTTGTACCAGGTCTTTATCGATGCGTGAAAAAATCTTTAGTCTGCTGCCTGCACACTAAAATTAACTCAACATGTAACGCCAGAGTCTCCCGCTTTGCGCCTGAGCAACAACACCTCGCTCGGCATGCATTTCGAATTTCCCAAAGTCGAGAATGTAAAGTCCCCCATTTGTAGGATGAAAACGCACGTCAATGGGCCGCGTAAGTGGTTCTTTGATAAATGTATGCAGACTCCAATCATCAGGGTCAATGAGTGCAACCGAACGACCAACTTGTGGACCAGGAGGCGCAGTCATTGGAGCTTCGTCCCCGAAAAGTGCAATAAAAATCTGCCCTGCCCAGTTTTGAAGCATAGACGGTGCTATATCAAATTTTACAGCAGCTACATGCGCTGGGAAACGCAATAATGCTCTTTCGGGAGGTGGCAGCTCATCATGGTTTGCCAGCACAAATCCTGGTGCAGTACCTCTCTTTGGAAGGTACTGTGGATTAGTTATCGGATCATCACTAATAAAATCAGGCCATCCATACCATGCATGCTCATGCACCTCAAAAAGTAAATCTGGCACATTGCCAACGGGGCGGCTTCCACGGTCGTCTGCCCCCTGATCAACAGCGAGTAATCGACCATCGGGAATAAAACCTAACCCATACGCATTACGCAGCCCCCAGGCGACTAATTCCAGGTCACTACCATCAAGATTACATCGCATTACAGCCGCTGTACAGGGAACTTTTGCCGCAATTCGTCGTCCTGGTTCTGATTGTGTGCCAAAAGGAGCAAATGCACCAGTTAGTATACGCGCTTCGGCTATATCCACAAGCGGATTAGGCGTTTCAATATTGACACCCGCAAGCACTACTTCATAACCAGGTATATCATGGGCATGAGGCAAGTGACGTAGCCACCCTAATTCATAGGCATCCAGGCCAACAATTCCGGTGTTAGTCATCGCACCCTGGCTAAAATAGAGTTTGCCATCAGGTCCGAAAGCCACCATATTTGTATGGTAATTGCCTGGACCCGGCAAGTTATCTAAGATGACCGTTTGCTCTCCGCCAAAATCAAGAAGGCTAATGCGCCCAGGATGCCCTCCTTCAGAAATATAGAGACTTCCTTGATGAAAGGTCAAACCATTGACTGGTGGTCTTAGCCCCTCTATCAGAAGCGAGCGATTGTCATCAGAGCCAATCCGCCAGATACGACCACCTGCAGGTGCACCACCGAAAGGCAGACCTGACTCTGCCACGTACGCTATCCCGGCTTCATCAAATGTTAGGCTGGTGGGAAACGAAAGGCCATCCGCTACGAGTTCAAAACGACCACTACTATTACTAACTGAAATCACACGACCCCCTTTACAATCCAGACAACATCCCTGTTATATCATTGAATTATTTTCAAGTCATCCACACAGTACTTTTTTCAGGCATGTTTTAATCCTCTCCGTGATAAACGTGAAAGATGTAAACGCTGCCAGGCCTCTGCAAGGCGTCTTGATTCTGCAAAGGGCTCAGTAATAATTTCACTTAGCACTCTATCATAGATGGCGTTTATGCAGAACACCAGCAAGTCCTAAAAGTACCATTGAGAGACAGTAGCAACCCATCATTAGCCACACCCAGGGGCTAAGATGCGTCAATTGCTGATCCAGATATGAGTCCCCAGCATGATTTAATGCGTTACCCAGCCCAGAACCTTGCGTTGTGCCGACTGTCGGATCCGTAGTGGGTATCGTTCCCACTGTTGGAGTCACGGTAGGTATCGTTCCCACTGTTGGTGTAGCAGTGGGCGTTACAGGATGAGCAGTTGGAGTGACAGGTACTGGTGTTTGCCCTACCGGTGTGGGTTGACCACCTGTAACACTCGGAATCGGAGTTGGAGCAGGTGGAGTAACAACAGGTGGATATGAAGACACAGGTGTGCCGGGTACACCTTTACCAATCGGAGTTGGAGCAAGGATGATAGTAAGTTTTGCCATGCGTTTCGTAGCAAGATCTTGCGCGTTGATAAAATGTACTCCTGGGTGCCAGGGGAGATTACTATTTAGCACTATGGTCGTGGAAAATACTCCCTGCGCATTCGCCTGGGTCGAAGCGGATTGACCATTCTGATCAAAGAGTTGCTGTGTGCCATCAAATAGAAATCTAATGTGACCGTGGGGACTGAAGCCTTGACCACGAAGACCTATGGATTGCCCAGGTAATACTGGTCCTGTATCAGTACGTATCAAGACCATTGCATGAATGGCAACTCCTGTTGTCTGTTGCTCTGTTCCCGTCGAAGTTCCTGTCGTGTTTGTTGATGCAGAACCGATAAATCCGGGAGTGATCCACTCAAAACTGAATGCGGTAACAAACAAGAGTACACACGTTACACCGACTAATAAAATTGTCCCTCCTAGCCACAAGACAAATTCGATATGGCCAGGACGCAGTAGCCACCACCTCACACGATCAATAGGATTAAGTGAAATAGCTGCATGTGGATCCTTGCGCTTACTTCGACTGGAAATCAGTCGCGCATGTGGCGATTGGGATTCCTTTCCCGCCGTCCAAGAGGTTGCATCGATCTCTTTGGGTGACGCAATATTAATTGTAGTTTCGTCAGACCTACCAAAAGCGGTTACGTCGCGTTGAGAACTTATTGGAATCAACATTTTAGAGGATTTGATCGAGTGGTCTTCGTTTAGTGGGGGAACTGTCGTAATCTCATCGATGCCAGGTAAACGACGGGTTGTTTTGCCTCGAGATTCAAGTTCGGGTTGCGTAGGCGTTTCAGATATCAGTTTTGTATCTGGTTTCACAATCGAACCAGGGGCAGCGTTGATAGGTTGCGCAGAAGCACGAGGTGGAATGGGAGTAATTGGATTTGGCTGTCTTCGTGCTGGCGACAATACATGGGTATATTTCCACCCTGTTTGTTGCGGAGCCTGATGGGACTGTCTGTGTGAAGAAGAAAGAGGATACCCATAGACAACAGGATCAATCCAAACAGAGGTGCCTATAGGGGATTTCGTTGAGAAACCACAGGAGAAACAGGTGGTTGATCCATTTTTTAATGGCTTACTACAGAGAGGGCATTGTTCGGGGTAAGCAATCTCCTCAGTCAACCAAATATCTGTCTGCATAAGTTGTTTCTTTCACTACAGATCCTTCGTACTCATCCAACACCTGAGCGACAGTCAGTAAGCTTTTTTTCACCAGCAGCCGAAATTCAATACATCCCGCACACGTCTAATTCCAATAAACGGAATCTCAGGCGATTTTCGGAGGTAGTACATATTACCCCTCTTCTTGACGAATAAACTCTGCCTGATTTAGACTTGGTCAATAAGGGGAAACAATTCCAGGCAACCGCGATGGTGCCTATCTGCATTTTCATCTGTAAAACACGTTGGTAAGGAATTTTGGAATGAAGCACGGTGCGAGACTTGCAAGCAGCGTCTGCCTTGCCACATGTATGGTGTTTTGTCTTACAGTTTTGTGCGATTCAACGGCTCGTGTTGTTTCATCAGCACAGGCAGCGCGAAAACCTATTACCGGGAGCGTACTTAGCAGCCCATCTTCTGGTCCAGCGGGAGCAATAATCTCAATAAGCGGCTCGGATTGGCCCGATCCTGATGGCGAGCAGGTAAACTTTGGTTATATGATCGCGTCCAACTGCTCGATTGTTCCAGACACTCAGTCAAGTACACTGCAAAATGGCTCATTTAGTGGTTGGTTACATTGGCCAAATGGGACACCTCTGGGCGTATATTCTATATGTGCCACTTTTGGCAGTACAACGGCTTTAGCGAATACTTACACTGTGTTATCAGAATCATCACCGAAGATCGTTATTTCTCCTTTAACAGTGACAGCGGGACAGCGGGTAACAATCACAGGATCAAACTTTTTTCCGACTGGCATTACAGTTCAATTGTTCTGGGAGACTACAAATGACAGTGTTGTACTCACTATTACACCTGCAATTTCAAACAGCAATGGCTTGATTTCAAGGACATTTATAGTACCAACTACTACATTTGCAAGCGGCATATACAAGATTGTGGCCAGCGTTGGAGGAGGTCAACAGCCTACACTTAGTTCATCAGCAACTTTCTCCTATTACCCTCCAACACCTACTACTATCCCTTCACCAACTCCCCGTCCGGCATCTGACCCTACACCAACGCAACATCATTCGCATACAGCAGCTACAACCGTAGTTGCTACCCCCATTTTGACACCGACTATTGGTTCCACTGCAACAATAGGTTCACAAAATACAAATGCAGGTCAAACACCATCTACGGGCACTACAGGCAACACAGCTATTACAAATCTGTCAACCAGTATTGTAATAACAGGAGGGGTAATAGGATTTCTAGCTCTACTAACCGCTATCCTTATAATCGTGTTATTGATCAGGAGCAAAAAAGCTCACTCAACAAGCACGACGGAGACAGTCGGATCTACAGTGAATAGCCCTTTAACCTGGCAAAATATTCAGGGAGGCAGTTCAATTCCAGGCAGCATGCTATTCCCAATAAATAACGTTTCAATGGCTCCTCCAACACCATGGCCCGCGCCATCAACATCTCCAACACTGCTACAATTGCAAGTCTCGCCCTATGTACATTTGCTGCACCAGTCTGATGGAGGGAGCACCGGACTCATTAACGACCATTCTAGTATAGCACTAAATGATCCAAATTTAGAGTCAATTAAAAGACAGGTACAGATGGGGTTATTTGCTACACCAGGACAGCGCAAAGTCGATTGAAAAGTAAGGGATGTGACCCTGAGTTAGTCGAGGAATGCAAAGATGTATCCCTAAACCGCGTATCAACTGCATACTGTAAGCCGAGCAAAAAAAGGTTGACAGCCCCACATGTATATGGCATAATACCTTCGCAACAAGTATGGAGAGGTCGCATAGTGGCCTAGTGCGGCGGTTTGCTAAACCGCTGAGGTGGAAACGCCTCCGAGAGTTCGAATCTCTCCCTCTCCGCCATCCGAATAAGCTAAAGTGCATATTGATTTGCCCTTTTAGGGGAGTAGCTCAACTGGCAGAGCAGCCGTCTCCAAAACGGCAGGTTGCGGGTTCGATTCCTGTCTCCCCTGCTAAGCTCCTGAACAGCCAAAGTTCAGGAGTTTTTATTTGGATAGGATCATGTGGTAACCAAACAACAAAATCCGCCATCTCCTATGGGGGATGGCGGATTTTGTTGAATCTATATCTATTACGCAGCCACAGCCACTTCCTGTGCCTCAACAGCAACGTTGCCATCACGCAACACCAGGAAAGCAACATGACCAGGCGCAACAACACCATTCAGCAAGGCATCAGCCAGCGTATCATCGACGTAGGTCTGAATCGTTCGGCGCAGCGGACGGGCGCCAAACTCTTCATCGAACCCCTCACGCAACAACAGATCCCGTACCTCATCGCTAATCTCAAGCTCAATCTTCTGTTCACTCAAACGTGAGCGAACCTGATCCAGCAGCAGATCAACAATTTTGTAGAGTTCTGGTCTACCCAGAGCATGGAAGACCACAATCTGGTCAATACGGTTGATGAACTCAGGACGGAACATACGCTTCAGCCCCTCCATTGCCTTCGAACGGATGACTTCGTGATGCTCATCGCGTGAATCCTCATCCTTTGTCGGCAAGAAGCCAATGCGCACTGCTCGCTTCATGTCAGCGCTGCCAGCATTACTGGTCATAATCACCACTGTGTTCTTAAAGTCTACCGTGCGACCCTGGCCATCGGTCAGCCGCCCATCGTCCATGATTTGCAACAAAGCATTGAATACTTCTGGATGAGCTTTCTCAACTTCGTCTAGCAGGATTACACTATACGGGCGGCGGCGCACTTGCTCAGTCAACTGACCTCCCTCGTCATGTCCAACATAACCCGGAGGACTACCAAACAGACGAGAAACCGTATGTGGCTCCATATACTCAGACATATCCAGGCGAATGAGATGTTCCTCACCACCAAAGAGCTCGGCAGCCAGCGCCTTCGCTAATTCTGTCTTACCGACACCAGTTGGGCCAAGGAAGAAGAACGAACCAATCGGACGCTTGGGATCCTTTAGTCCAGCCCGCGAACGCCTAATAGCACGTGCAACAGCGCTAATAGCCTCATCCTGACCGATAACGCGTTTGCGTAAGTCATCTTCAAGACTCAGCAGATTCTGTCGCTCACTCTCTAACATCTGGCTGACAGGCACCCCAGTCCAGTTCTCAACACATTGCGCAATAAGATCAGGGGTAACCAGCAGGGTCATTGAACTACCCGACTCTGCACGCGCTTTTTCCAACTTACCCTGTGTCACGAACTCTTGCTGGCGAAACATTGCAGCTCGCTCATAATCCTCAGCATTCGCAGCAGCTTCCTTCTTTGTCTGGATATCTGCAAGTTCCTTCTCCAGGTCAGAAATGAGGACCGGGCTTACAATACCTTTTTCGGTTGCCTCTAAGCGCAAAGCCGATGCAGACTCGTCCATCACATCGATGGCTTTATCAGGCAGGAAACGATCATTGATATAGCGATCAGAGAGTTTAACAGCTGCTTCTATAGCCTCATCGGTAATGTTTACGCCATGGTGCAGCTCATAATTTGGACGCACTATGCGCAACATCTCGATTGCTTCCTCAGCTGACGGCTCATCGACCATCACAGGCTGGAAGCGCCGCTCCAACGCGGCATCCTTCTCGATATGTTTGCGGTACTCGTCCAATGTAGTCGCACCAATGCAGCGCAGCTCCCCACGGGCTAATGCAGGCTTGAGCATATCAGCAGCTCCAACAGCACCTTCCGCAGCCCCTGCTCCTACAACCGTGTGCAATTCGTCAATAAACACAATTACATCATCAGCTTGCCGCAGTTCCTCAAGAATTGACTTGATACGCTGTTCAAACTGTCCACGAAACATCGCTCCAGCAACCATGCCACCTATGTTCAGAGAGACAATACGTTTACCACGTAAAGTTGCAGGAACATCGCCATCGTGAATACGACGCGCTAAATTCTCGACAATTGCGGTCTTACCTACACCTGGCTCACCAATGAGTACAGGGTTATTCTTTTGACGACGGCCCAGTACTGTGATCAACCGGCGAAGTTCTCGTTGACGACCCGCGGCCGGATCAAGCCTTCCCTCTTCAACCTCGCGAGTCAGATCACGCCCATACTGATCCAGGGTAGGTGTTTTACTCTTATTTGTACGCTTTTCAGCGGTAGCAGTATTAACACCACCAGCGGTGGAAGGAGCATTTCCGTTCTTTGAAACGAAACCGAATGGAGCGCCATCAGGGTTACCCTCACCATTAAAACCGCCCATTTGGTCCATAGCTGCGCCCATCAACTCATCAACACACGATTGGCACAGGTAATGCTGTTCACGCCGACCATTGACGATCTGGTCTATACGCACTTGGGCGGGATTCTTTTCACAACGTTCACATTTCATTTAATGCAAGCTCCTAACTTGATAGAAGTACGATGGTGAACTTTTACTCTTTCTTCATCGGATACTGGTAAGACCAACTGGGTTGAAACACTTGGACCCCATACTCCGCACTTAAACAGTAAACGTTCAGTATCGTTCAGTTCTTAGCAGTCTTACTTTTTGATTGCCAGATTATAACACACAGGTAATTGTTTGTCTAGCACTCACATGCACAGATTGCTAATTCACAGGTAATAACACAGAAAGCAAAGGAGATATTCCCTCTTTAGGGGAGATTTGTGAACTCTTGTATTTACATCCATGTTATAATAGTTTCGCTTGAAGGGGAACCTGAACGACACTTTTGCATCAAAAGACCCACGCTCAATTAGTTACTATATCATGACGGATTTCAGGCCTATCCTACAAACATACGTTTGCGCGGTGATACAAGGTCAACAGTAGTTTTTATATCTAAAAAGGAGACGGACATGTACAATAGCGGTACAGGTACAGTGAATACTGGTGCGTTGACAGGCATTATCCTTTCCTCGGTCATTTTCGGTCTTGTAGCTATCATTTTTGCCGTTGTCATTTATTGGAGGATTTTCGCCAAGGCAGGTTATAGCGGCGCTCTAGGGTTACTCATGTTTGTACCCATCGCTAATATCGTCGTTTTATGTATTCTTGCCTTCGGTGAATGGCCCATTTACAAGGAACTGAACTATCTCAGGCAGCAGGTGACGAGAAGTCCGCAATATCCACCATCTCCGCAGCAGTTCCCACCTTCACCGCAATATAGTCAGCCTCAACAATATGGTCAACCTCAACAATATGGTCAAGCTCAACCGGGTCAGCCGCCTCAATCACCGCAGTACCCGCAAAGTTAACGCATAAATGCGGTCGAAATAAGGTAAGGTTGGTAATCTGCCCTGAAGCTGAATCCTGCTCAATGAAAGCAAAACCATTCTCGAGCAGTTCTTTCAGTCTTAGGGCGAAGTGCGTCGGCGGAGCGCCATCGATAATATCGTGATCCATACTGATTGTCATACTGAGATACTCGCGGGTTTCTAGCCGCACATCCACAACAACAGGCTTCTCACCAATACCTCCGAAGAACTTTCATCATTTTGTGGTATAGTCAAAATAGGAATGTATAACACATCAGGAGAAGAAGCTAATGGATTTTGCCTACTCAGAAAAAGTCAACGAACTCCGTAAACAGCTTAGCGATTTTATGGATCGCTATATTTACCCCAATGAGCAGACGTATCGCGACCAGATAGCTGCTTCGGGCAATCCACATCACCATGCGGAAATAATCGATGAGTTGAAGGTGAAGGCTAAGGCGCAGTCATTGTGGAACCTTTTTTTACCCGATGACGAGTATGGCGCAGGTCTGACGAACCTGGAATATGCTCCACTTGCCGAAATCATGGGCCGGGTTAGTTGGTCATCCGAGGTATTCAACTGTGCTGCACCCGATACAGGGAACATGGAAATCCTGGCGCAGTTTGGTACTTCTGAACAGAAGAAAGCATGGTTAATGCCTCTGCTCAATGGTGAAATCCGCTCGGCTTTCGCCATGACTGAACCGGATGTAGCTAGTTCCGATGCTACCAACATCCAGCTCACTATTAAACGTGAAGGCGATGAGTATGTGCTGAATGGCCGCAAATGGTGGATCTCTGGAGCAGCACGCGAACGCTGTAAAATTTTCATAGTCATGGGCAAGACCGATCCATATTCTCCAGACAGGCACTATCAGCAGAGTATGGTCCTCGTCCCTAAAAATACCCCAGGTGTAATTGTTAAGCGCAATCTCCCAGTGATGGGGTACGTAGATAACGAAAGTCACTGCGAGGTGCTTTTTGAAAACGTGAGAGTCCCTATAAGCAATTTATTGGGAGAAGAAGGCAGCGGCTTTGCGATTGCACAAGCAAGACTTGGGCCGGGACGCATCCATCATTGCATGCGATCGATTGGTGCAGCGCTGTGCGCCTTAGAATTGATGTGCCAACGTGCTACATCACGAGTTGCCTTTGGCAAACCCCTCTCAGAGCAAGGAGTCATTCAGGAATGGATTGCCCAATCGTACCTTGAGATTGAGCAGGCGAGGCTCTTGACACTAAAGACCGCCTGGATGATTGATACCCTTGGTAAAAAAGCCGCTCAGAATGAGATTGCGATGATTAAGATTATCGCACCCGAGGTGCATACCAACGTCGTTCTACGTGCTATGCAGGTCTTCGGTGGTGCGGGACTGAGCGATGATTTCCCCCTGGCTTCAATGTGGGCACACGGCCGGACACTACATATCGCTGATGGCCCTGACGAAGTACATAAGCGAGCTCTGGCAAAATCGGTGATTCGCCAGTTTGGGAAATAACTTAGGAAGAAAACAACATGGATGACCCATTTTTATTCCAGCACGACAATGCCGCTGAATTATGTATTGTCCGGCATGCCGACGCCATCCCCGACGAAAATGAAATTATTCCCAGTGGCATTTACGATGACTTGCCACTCAGCCGTATAGGACGAGAGCAGGCACAGGCGCTAGCAGAACGGCTCAGCAGATTGAATTTCGATGCCATATACACCAGTCCCCTGCGGCGCTGCCTTGAAACAGCAGAGCCGCTGGCTGAGCGTCTGGCTATGACCCCCATTATTTCCGAGGGCTTGAAAGAGATCAGGTTAGGCAATATACGTCCATTACCCGATGATCGCCAGGATTTGGCCGCTTTGACAAAGGCATTACAGGAACGTCAGATAGATATTGTGCGTTTAGCCGCCGAAACAGGACATTGGGACATTATTCCGGATAGTGAGCCATCCGTAGCGTTTCGGAAGCGCGTAGTTGAGACACTGGATGAAATAGCGAGCAAGCATATTGGTCAACGAGTGCTTGCATTTGCTCATGGTGGCGTGGTGAATGCTTACGTAGCTGAAGTGCTAGGGCTGCAAAAAGACTTCTTCTATCCAGCCGCCAATACATCGATCACCGTAGTACGTGCGTCCGGCAAGCACCGTGTACTCTATGTATTGAATGATATCGGACATATAAAGAGATATACCTGATACCTCTATATTGAGTTATAGAGGTATCATATTTGGGATGCGAGAAGAATTAACTGCTGTGTACCCGTTTCACATTGGGATTAAAACTTAACAACTCAGCAGGAACAATCTTGTTATCCTGGCGTTTTAGGGACCTGTGAGCCTGTATAACTGGTCCACTAACGCGCCTCTGTCCTTCGCGACGAGTGCGATAGGCGGCATGCAAGATATACTCTGCGACGCTGGCGACTTTGCGTGGGACCCCATAGAAGCTCGGAAAATCATTGATATCAACAAGCATCAGCCCCTCAGGTGTCTCAAGGACATCTACACCGTAGAGGTCAAGACCAAATACCTGCCCTACGCGGCGTGCTAGCTTCAACATATCATGGCTTATAGGAATTTCTTGCTCTTGTACTGTTCCATGCAAAGGTGAACTTTTGACAATTGCATGTACCTCCTGGCCGGTAACATATAGCTTAATATCAAAGCCAGCATTTTCTACATAGTGCATCGCCAGGTAGTAACTTTGCTCATCTAGTGTAAGTTGTGCCATTTCGGCAGGCGTATGGACGAGATGGATATCCTGCATTGATGTACCATTACTCGGTTTAACTACTACAGGATACACATGGGGTGGTACTTTGACTAAGGCGCGAGGATGACCAACAAAGTAGGTAATTGGCACAGGCAGACCACATGCCTGAGCAAAAGCTACCGCGACCGCTTTATCTCGTATCAGGCGTATAGCACGTGAATTATTAATTGTGGGTATACCTACTGCTTCAGCAGCTTCTAAGATGGTCAAACCAGGTCCATCTGAAACAGTCTTTAGCACATACGCATCGTACTTTGTTAGTGATAAGTCGGTCAGGCTGGTGACAGCCGCATAAGGTTGCAACACATCAATCTCATGTCCCCACTGTTGCAACTGATCCGCCACTACCATTGGCATAGGTTTATCGGCATATCTCTCTTCCAGAATAAAACAGAATCGCACAGGTATCCCTCCTCCAAATTCTCAGTTGACACAGCTGAAAGTTCGGTTTCAACGCCAGAGTATATATCCCAGGTCCGTTGCAAAGCTAGCTTTACAACTTATCTGTACTCTGAAAGACAGTATACTCCTAATTGTTGGTAATAGAATAGGAAATGTATCACAAAAATAAGCAGTACTGAATCTCTTTTCGTGGTATAATAACATTATGAAGCCACTTTTACAGAATACAATTGCAATTTCTTTCTATCTGCGACAACCACGCCGTGTAACCGTAGAACGCTATCTGCTTGCCGCTGGGTAGTGTCGTCCTCGAAAACTACACTCATAGCTTCCTGTTGAAAAGACCTATAAACACACGTTAATTAGTACCATTTCATCCGTTCCGACGCGCCTTAAAATATGATACGATGATATTTGAGAGCTACAGACCAATATCGGAGGGATGAGGAGATTTCGGGAGATCCCACACATGGATTTAATGGATAAACTTGCCAGCCTTTCGCAACGATATGAAGAATTGAATAACTTGATGGCACAGCCGGAAGTACTCGAAGATATCCCGCTGTTACAACGCTATGGCCGCGAACACGCCGAACTTCAAGAAGTTGTCCAAAAATACAACGAACTGGTAGAAACCGATCGTCAGATTGCCGAGGCCCGTGAAATGTACGAGAGCGAGGAATCCGAAATGCGTGACCTTGCTTTCGAAGAGATGGAGCGTCTCAAAGCACAAAAAGAGCATTTACTCGAAGAGATAAAAATTTCCCTGCTGCCCAAAGATAGTATGGATGAGAAAAACGCTATTGTCACCATCCAGGCAGGAGCCGGTGGCGACGAAGCAGCGCTTTTCGCAGGAGAGCTTTTCCGTATGTACAGTCGCTATGCTGATAACAGGCGCTGGAAGATAGAAATTCTTGATATCAACGAAACTGCGCAGGGAGGTATCAAAGATATCACCTTTGAGGTGAAAGGCAAGGGCGCTTACAGCCGCCTGAAATACGAAGGCGGTACGCATCGTGTCCAACGAGTTCCGGTTACAGAAGCTAATGGACGCATCCATACATCGACCGCCAAAGTGATCGTATTGCCAGAAGTCGACGAAGACTTTGATATCGACATCAAAGATACCGACATACGTGTTGATGTCTATCGCTCTACTGGACATGGCGGTCAGAGCGTGAATACCACCGACTCAGCAGTGCGCATTACCCATCTCCCAACTGGCCTGGTTGTTACCTGCCAGGACGAAAAGTCACAACTAAAAAATAAGCTCAAGGCGCTCTCAGTCCTTAAGGCTCGCCTGTGGGACCTGGAAGAAGCTCGCAGACAGGAAGAACTGAGCAAGTCACGACGTTCACAGGTTCAAACCGGTGACCGCAGTGAAAAGATTCGTACCTATAATTTCCCACAGGATCGTGTGACCGATCACCGCATAGGTCTAACGCGACACAATCTACCCGGCGTGCTCAATGGTGAGCTCGACGAATTTATCGACAACTTGATTGCAGTCGATCAAGCTGACAAGTTGCAACACTTGTTTGAAGCAGAGGTTACGGTTTAAGAGTGTGCAGGGCGGAGCAAAACTTCACCCACACTCTTCCCTCTCATCGGACTGTGACCAGGGATAATACATAGGGACGAACACAAGGGTGTCCCTATCCAAAGGGAGGCAATCAAATGACACAATTAGTAATGGGCAAGAGTGAAACATACGAGACGTCTCTTCCAGAACTTAACCCTTCTTACCGGCTACTGCTCGGTCCTGGTCCTTGCAACGTTGACCCACGCATTCTCCGTATCTCCTCAGCGCCTCAGCTTGGTCACATCGATCCTGAGTTTTTCAGTATCCTCGAAGAAACTGCCCAATTGCTACGCTGGGTCTTTCAAACCAAAAACGAGATGACACTATGCATCTCCGGTTCCGGCTTCTCCGGCGCAGAAGCCGTGTTGTGCAATCTACTCGAAGAGGGCGATACACTCATCGCTGGCAGTCTCGGCTTCTTCAGCGGCCAGATCGTTGAAATCTCACATCGCGCTGGTGCCAATGTCATTAATCTTGAGACTCAGTTAGGGAAACCTCTCGATCCAGAGATACTCGAACAGACTTTCAAAGATCATCCTGAAACCAAAATATTTGCCACAGCTATTGCTGAAACCTCTACCGGTCTTTGGCAACCACTAGAAGAGTTGGAGCGTATCACACATGCTCATGGAGCGCTCTTCGTCGTAGATGCCGTTTGTGGACTTGGTGGAATTCCTATGAACATCGACGCGATGAAAATCGATGCTTGCTTCTCTGGTAGCCAGAAGAGCCTGGGAGCTTTGCCAGGGCTAGCACCAGTCACATGTAACAATCGAGCAATACAAGTAATCCAGAATCGCAAAAAGCCTGTACAGAGCTATTATCTTGACTTGCCAAAACTACACCGCTACTGGAACGGCGACCATACCTACCATCATACCGCGTGCAGTAACCTGGTCTACGGTATGCGTGAAGCGCTTCGTCTTATCCTGGAAGAAGGGCTGGAGACTCGCTGGGCCCGTCATCAACTACATGGTGAAGCCATTAGAGCAGGCATCAAAGGCCTTGGGCTGGATATTCTTACCCAACCTGGTTATGAGCTTCCTGTGATAACTGCTGTCAGTCTCCATCAAGGTATTGACGAGTTAGAAATTCGCAAAGCTTTACTTGATGAGTACAGCATCGAGGTTGGCGGTGGATTTGGCGCATTGAAAGGCCGCTTGATCCGCATCGGCCTGATGGGCTACAATTCAAGTCGAAAAAATGTAGACACAGTACTGGCAGCCCTGGAACACGTATTGTCTCGCAGTGGTTTCCAACCCATCGTCGGCGCCGCCCTTGCCGCCTCCGACGCCGTTTACAAGGCCAGGAGTTAAACAGGCCTAAGTTTCAGGTACAAAAGATTTATTTTCACCACTTGTACGCAGTGGGCCTGCGATTCTCCAGGCATGGTATCTGCGCGCGAGCCTGCCCGATTTGGGTGAGGTCGATATCGGCCATAATGGCGGTTGGGCTATCCTGCGCCTGGGCCAGTAGCAGCCCCCAGGGATTCACAATCATTGAACGTCCGAAGCACTGCCGGTTTGGAGGGTATGTTCCTATCTGCGCAGGCGCGATCACATAGCAGAGGTTCTCGATCGCCCGCGCTCGTAATAAAACTTCCCAATGATCTCGCCCGGTGTGAGGGGTGAATCCAGCGGGCACCATGATGATTTGAGCACCTTTTAACGCAAGTAAACGATAGAGTTCCGGAAAACGAAGGTCGTAGCAAATAGTGAGACCAAAAGTAATGCCATCAATCTCAGCTGTTACAATATCATTGCCCGGCTCGATCCGCTCTGATTCGTAATGTTTCTCGCCATTTGCCAGGTCTACGTCAAAGAGGTGGATCTTGCGATAGCGTGCAACGATTTCGCCATCTCTATTGATCAATACAGAGGTGTTGTAGAACTTTCCTGCTAATTGAGGGTCACGTTCGACGATACTTCCACCATGTACAAGCATTTTATGCTTGCGTGCCTTCTCTTGCAAAAGCTCAATAATCGGCCCAGGAATGGTTTGCGCAGCACCATCGAATCCAGAATAGGGTCCGAGATACGTCCAGAATTCGGGGAGAGCAACAAACTGTGCACCCATGTCAGCAGCTTGATCCAGAAATCGCTCCACATTGGACAGATTCTCAGCAGGGTTATCACGTGTGTTCACTTGAATGACTACTGTTCTTAGATTCATGGCGCAGGCTCCTCGTTCTGCTCAATGTTGATGTGATCTATTAATGCTTGCAGCGTAACACGCGAGAGATATATCGTCAAGTACAAAAGCGCCATATACAACCGTTGAATAGAGTTAAAGTTCTGACTGACAGATCTCGACAGCATTTCGCCTCTATGCTACACTAATACCAGATTAAATAAGCAACTGATCACTTACAGATGGAGTAAAAGCAGGCTCAATGTACAAAAAGCCGCCAGATGAAGATCATACGCGCGAATATCCAGAATTCACCTACACTGCACAAAGGCGTAAGCGTCCAATTGCTACCTATAAACAACCCTCCAATGGCTTCTACGCTGATGAACACCCTGAAGTTCCCAGAGTCAAGCGAGCTTCATTGAACCTCGACAAGCAGCAACATCAACACTCATCCAGACCAGCCTTTATAGAGGATATGGACGAAGATGAGGACATCAAAAGTCCAAATGTAACCAGGACAGATAAAATATCTGTTATGGCAAATCGACGCTCAATATCGTCTCAGGTTCGGCAACCACACCAGGCGCAGACACCCACAAGTTCCCGCAAACTTCATTCTCATAGCCCTTTCTTCACCCGCTTGCAGCAATTAAGCCATAGACGAACCTTTATGATAATCTGCATAGGTGCACTCATTATTATTAGCGCTCAAATCATTGTGAATCTTAGCCACAATTATCCAGCCATCACACTAAGTGGCTGGTTAAACACGAATCCGAAACAGCTGCCGGCTATAGGACAAATACCCGCAGATGCACACAAACTCGTCATTGTGCCGCAGGATATCGATCATCCAGCGCCGCCCGTTTTAGCAACTTCTGCTTACTTGCTCGACGCAGATACGGGCACTACTGTTTACGCCTACCATCCATTCATGCACTTGCCGATGCTTAGCACAACGAAATTGATGACTGCATCTCTGGCCGTTGAACAAGGTAACCTTGATCGGCAAATCACCATCACAAATGCAATGAGTAAGGATATTAGCCAACTGAGCGCCGACAGTGCATTATTTGGAGTTAAAAAAGGCGAAACGTATACGCTACGTGAACTGCTCTATGGTCTGCTTTTCGTTTCTGGCAATGACGCAGCTATCGCAATCGCCGATGCACTTGGAGGAAATCTGCAGAATTTCGTCGCCCAAATGAACCAGAAAGCATACCATCTCAGCATGTTTGATACACATTTTGTGAACCCACATGGTTTACTAGACCCAGGCCAGTATTCAAGCGCTCATGACCTTGCGTTCCTGGGACAGTACAGCATGAGCCTGCCAGTCCTCCACAAAATGAGTGGCCAGAATGCCTATCATATTCCTGCTGGAGGAAATCACCCGGAACGTTTCTTAATCAACGAAAATCAATTCATGTGGTGGTATCCCGGTGTAGACGGAGGCAAAACTGGATACGATGGGCAGAAAGATTTCATTCAAGTCATGTCGGTTACACGCAACCATCACCACTTGATTGGCGTGGTCATGCATACGAACAACTGGTGGACTGACATGCGCGACTTAATGAACTGGGGCTTTGACACCTTCACATGGATTTCCCCACGTGATGTCGATTTAAATCAACATCCTATCCCCTATGATTATCTGTGGAATTACTTTGCAAGCGATACAAAAGACATTACCATTCCAACAACGAACAATGGACGTTATTACATTTATACAGGTTTTAGTGTATCAGGTCCGATCATGACATATTTTGATAAAAACGGAGGCGTAAAGAAGTTTGGATACCCAACGAAATTGCCGGCAACTTCTGGCGCCCAGATCATCAGTCAGCAATTTGAACATGCCACGATACAATGCAATTTGGCAACAGGACTTTGCCAAACTATGTAACTAGAGCCATGCATATGCACAAACGTGATAGTTCATAGTTCCCAAATTAACGCTTATGTTATACTGCACCCAATAATAATGGTAAATTGGTGAGGATAAATGATTAAAGATGACACACATGGCACTAACGGCAAGATTGCCGCGCCCTCAGGATTGGAAAGGGCTCGTCTCAGCCTTGCAATCTCAGCAGGGAAACTGGCTGGTGCGTCTGGACGCTTGTTGCGCGTTGGTGGCGGCACGAGTTTACCCGGTTTAATTGCAAGACGCATCGACCCTGATGTGCTGAAATCGGTAGTTGGCGCAAGCAAAGCCAGGAAAATAGTCATCACAGGGAGCAATGGCAAAACCACAACTGCACGTATGACTGCCGCTATGGCAGCAAGCAGCGGTAAGCGTGTTTCACACAACCGCGCAGGCTCCAACATGCTTCAAGGAGTCACTTCAGTAGCTGTCAACTTTGCCGATATTTTCGGAAGATTGCATAGTGACGTGCTGCTGTTTGAAATCGACGAAGGTACTATGCCCCTCGCAATGCCAGAGATTACCCCTGACGTTGTAGTGATTACAAACATTTTCCGTGACCAGTTGGATCGATATGGGGAACTTTACTCAGTCGCTAAAGCCCTTGATAAGACACTTGAAGTCCTCCCTGAATCCGCGACTATTCTCCTGAATGGAAATGATCCCCAGGTCGCCAATTTTGGGCAGAAGGCAAAGGCTAAGCGCCTCTTCTTCGGTCTGGAGACAACTGAGGTCGGAACACCTGTGCCTGAGCAATCAGCCGATATCATTCGCTGCATTCATTGCCAGGAAGATTTTCAGTACGAGGTTGCCTACATTTCACACCTGGGAATCTACCGTTGTCCTAATTGTGGCTATACACTACCTCCATTAGATATTGCTGCTACGTCGATCAAGCTGGCTCCCGATGGGCAAGGCCCAACATATGTAGAATTGCGCACGCCTCAAGGCAATTTGCGTTTAGAGATTTCTCTTCCCGGTCTGCATAATGTGTATAATGCGGCAGCGGCCATCGGCGCTTCCCTGGCTGCGGGCTTTGAGAAAGAGAAGCTTCCACCAGCACTAGTCAACATTAAACCTGCATTCGGACGTTTGGAGAAGATACAAGCTGGAGATCAGACGATATATCTATCTTTTGTGAAAAACCCTACATCGTTTAATCTCATCTTACGGTTGATTGCACAACATTCTGGTCAAAAGCACATCCTTCTTGCAGCCAGTCATACCATTGTTGATGGCGAAGATTTTTCCTGGATCTGGGATATCGAAATTGAAGAAATCGCGCAAGAGATCATTGACGTGGTTTGTAGCGGCAATAAACCAGAAGAGTTGGCAATGCGCCTCAAATACGCAGAGATACCAGTCGACGAGATAAGTCAGAATGCTGATCTCGAGTCAGCATTGGATGAGGCGCTTAAGAATGCAGGTCCCGGAGGTACTCTCTACATATTGAGCAGCTATACCCCCACCAACGAACTAAGACGCATTATGCAGAAACGTGGCTGGGTTAAACACGTCTGGCAGGAGTGATTACAATGAATGAGCAAATACAAGACACAGGTATGATATTGAAGATCGGTCATCTTTACCCCACCCTTATGAGTGTTGCGGCTGACCGAGGCAACCTTTTTTCAATAGAGAAACGCTGTAAGTGGAGAGGTATAACCACCGAGGTTGAGCAGATATTCGTGAAGCAGACCCCCGATTTCACAAAGTATGACCTGATCCTCTTTCATGGTGGCGCAGATCGCGAAATGGAGCTAGCTTCACATGATATCCAGGCTAAGGCTTCATCGCTGATCGAAGCAGCGGAATCACATTCAGTATTCCTGAGTGTATGTGCGGGCTTCCAACTTCTGGGGCACTACTATAAGCCGTTTCAGGGACCAGAACTCGAGGGAGTAGGTCTGCTCGACTTCTATACTGAAGGTGGCAATACGCGTTTTATGACCCACATGGCGCTCGAGTGCGATTTTGAGCAGACGGGGAAAAAAGTGCTGGTGGGTTATGAAAACCACAGTGGACGCACTTACCTTGGCCCAAATGCTCAGCCACTTGGGAAAGTAATTGTTGGATGGGGCAATAACGGCAAGGATGGTTTCGAGGGAGCGATGTACAAGAATGTCTTTGGTACGTACCTCCATGGACCATTGCTACCCAAAAACCCCTGGTTCACCGATTACCTGATCCAGCTTGCCCTCGCACGTCGTTATGGGAAAGTCGAACTAGCCCAACTAGACGATACTATAGAAGATGAAGCCCACGATGCTGCGCTAAAACTGGCAATGCAGTTCAAGGGCACGACATCTGCAATTGAAGCGACACCTTGGAAGAGGTAATGCCAGCTAAAAGGCTCGATGATCATCACAGTGAACGAAGCGAGGAAATGCAGGGCGTGGACAAGTCCCGCCCTTACATTAAGTTATACATCCTTCTGTGTTTTTTGTTATTACCCCTTGCCAGTTGTGATCTCTTTCCTTCTGTCACGGTCAATATTACACCTTTACCTTCCTCTTCGAATGGAACACAGTTGAATGTATGGAACAGAGTGGCAACGGGGGTAGAGGTTCGTTATGAAGATTGGAAGAATCCTGGCGGAGATGATGATACAGTGACTATCGTGCGCTTTGATCTTCATAAGATCAATATAAGTGTAGGTTACCAACCAGGACAGCCACTGTTGATGAATGAGTGGATGCAACAAGAACACGCGATCGCTATGATTAACGGCGGATATTTTGATCAACAGGATAAAGCAACTGCTCTTGTCGTTTCCAATGGCAAAGTTTTTGGTGAATCGTATGGCGGATTCGGGGGCATGCTCTCAGTAGATACTCATGGGACAGTTAACCTGCGTTCATTGCGCCAACAACCATATGATCCCAACACAGAGCAATTGGAGCAAGCTACTCAATCTGTGCCAATGTTAATGTTAGACAGCAAACGTACACAGTTTAGCGCTGATGCCTCGCAGACACGTCGTAGCGTTGTCGCAATGGACAAACAAGGGCATCTCTTATTCATAGTAAGCCCAAACCAGGTTTTTTCACTCGACGAGCTAGCCGATCAACTCGCATCTTCAGACCTGTCTATCAAGGTAGCGCTCAACCTGGATGGCGGCTCATCCACCGGCTTGTATGTAAATGGAGGCAGTTCGCACGTTGCGATTGATTCACTTGCGAAACTGCCCCTTGTCATCATCGTGAAAGCACGTTGAGTCACATTAAACTGTTCCTGCTATCCCCTGGCGAATCTCATTTCGGATAACCTGCACGGCATCCGTCAGAGGAACGATACGACTTTCTTTCTGCGAACGAAGTTTGAGTTCAATGCCGCCGTTCTTCAAGGAGCGATTGCTAACTACTGCGCGAATTGGTAAGCCGATCAGATCGGCATCATTGAACTTGACTCCGGCAGTCTCGGAACGGTCATCATAGAGAACCTCAATACCTGCTGTATTCAGATCAGCATATAATTGCTCAGTAGCGTGGCGATTTTCTTCCCTCTCCAGATCCAACCCAACCAGCGCAACGTGATATGGTGCAATACTGAAAGGCCAGATGATACCTTTCTCGTCGTGACTCTGCTCCACAGCGGTTGCCATGATACGTCCAACACCGATACCATAACAACCCATTAGTATTGGATGTGCTACACTCTCGGCATCAAGATAGGTTGCATCGAACAGTTCACTATACTTCGTGCCTAACTTGAAGATGTGACCAACCTCGCTACCACGAACAGCATGTAATATTCCACCGCAGCGTACGCACGTAGAGCCATCGTAGGCCGAAGCGATATCTTCCCACACATCTACCCGGAAATCACGCAGGTAGTTCACGTTCTTGAAGTGGAAATCGACGCGATTGGCTCCAGCCACGAAGTTATTAGCCAGTTTCAATGACGGATCGGCCACAATCAGCACCTGCTCGTCTTTGTGTAAAGGAGAGGTAAACCCTGCTACAATACCAGCCTTGACCAGTTCCTCTGCTGTTGCCAGGTGCAGGTCTGCAGCATTTACTCCCTCGTGATAAAGTGTATTCGCCAGTTTTACTTCGTTGATCTCCAAATCGCCGCGAACAATTGCGAGTACCATCCTGCCTCCTGCTACATAGCAGATAGTTTTCATAGTCTTAGTCTCAGGAATATTGAGGAATGCTGCAAGGTCACTGATGGTCATACAGTTGGGCGTATAGACTTCTTCGAGTGTTTCTTCCGGCTCACGTTCAAACTCAGTGCGCACAAATTCGGCCTTTTCACGATTGGCTGCATAATCACAACGATCACAGATCATCGCGTCATCTTCACCAGCTTCGGTGATGGCGATGAACTCTTGCGACGCTTTGCCGCCAATTGCCCCACTATCAGCATGAATGACAATAAAACGCAAGCCGCTCCGTGTGAAGATGGCACGGTAGGCATCTGCCATTTTACGGTAACTGACATCCATCCCTTCAGGATCAGCATCAAAACTGTAGAGATCCTTCATGATAAACTCACGTACGCGCAGCAAACCAGCACGCGGACGCGGTTCATCACGCAGCTTGGTTTGTATCTGGTAGATGAGTTGCGGGAGATCACGATAACTACGCACAAACTCAGCTACCAATGTTGTCACGACTTCTTCATGAGTCGGACCAAGCACCATATCACGCCCTTTACGGTCTTTTAGCTTGAACAACACATCGCCCATGGCCTCGGTGCGCGATGGACCACTTGCAGGTTGTTTGTCCCACATATCCTTTGGTTGAATAACTGGCATGGAAATTTCTTGTCCACCTGCCCGATCCATCTCCTCGCGCACGATCTGCGAGATCTTGCGTATAACACGATTGCCAAGTGGCAAGTAGCTATAGACACCAGAGGTGAGCTGTCGTATAAAGCCCCCTCGCACCAAAAGTTCCTGGTTGCCACCCTCTGAATCGCGTGGAACTTCGCGCAGCGTCTTGGTTAGTTGTTTTGAGACACGCATATATCCTCCTCTAATTTATCTCAGTAAGCGCGCGCAAAAATCGCCTCGCAGGTAGCAGGCTTACCGGTGTAGAAACACTTTCCTTTAACGTCTCCCTCTGACTGGTCAAACGGCATGACCCGGAGAGTTGCTTTAGTCTCTTCCTTAATGGCTAGTTCTGCTGCACTGTCTTCAGCCCATTTCACTCGCACAAATCCTCTCTTTTCTGCGATAATTTGTTTAAACTCTTCGTAGCTATCGGTATAGTGGGTGTTTTGATCCTGGAAATCTTTTGCCCGCCGGAAAAGCGACTGTTGTACTTCTTCCAACAATTCAGGTAAGCGAGTTTCGAGTGCATCTATAGCTACAGACTCTTTGACGCGATTATCGCGACGAACTAGCATAACGCTGTTGTTCTGTACATCACGAGGTCCAATCTCCATACGCACTGGTACACCTCGTAACTCCCATTCATTAAACTTCCAACCTGGTGTGTTTTCACTCAAATCAACCTTGACACGCACTTTACCTTTCAACATTTTTTCTACGCGCTCTACCGTCTCGTTAACAACTGTTTTTTCTGCATCTTTACGCCAGATCGGTACAACAACGACCTGATAAGTCGCGAGACGTGGGGGGAGTATTAAACCGGCGTTATCCCCGTGAACCATGATGATGCCACCGATGAGACGGGTGCTCGCGCCCCAACTCGTTGTAGCACAGTATTTGCGCTGCCCATCAGCATCCAGGTATTGGATATCGAAGCTTTTGGCAAAGTTTGTGCCAAGGTTATGGCTAGTACCAGCCTGCAAAGCTTTTCCATCACGCATTAAAGCCTCGATAGCGTATGTACGCAACGCTCCAGCAAATTTCTCGTTCTCGCTTTTGCGCCCCATAATGACCGGCATAGCCGCATCCTCTTCGGCAAATGCCCGGTATACTTCAAGCATCATGAGCGTTCGCTCTTCGGCCTCTTCGATACTACGGTGAGCAGTATGCCCCTCTTGCCACAGAAATTCAGCAGTGCGTAGAAAAAGGATGGTGCGCTTCTCCCAACGCATTACATTGTTCCACTGATTTATTAAAATCGGTAGATCGCGATAGCTCTGCACCCACCGGGCAAAGCTATGACTAATAATGGTCTCGCTGGATGGGCGAACAGCAAGCGGCTCTTCCAGTTCCTGACCGCCTCCGCGTGTCACCCAGGCCAGTTCTGGAGCGAATCCTTCGATATGCTCAGCTTCTTTCTCGATAAAACTACGTGGAATGAGCAGGGGGAAGTAGGCATTGAGTATACCAGTCTCCTTGAACCGGGCATCCATGAGTCGTTGAATATTCTCCCAGATGGCATAGCCATATGGCCGAATAGTCATACAGCCGCGCACAGGCGCATAGTCAGCCAGTTCAGCCTTACGCACTACCTGGTTATACCATTGTGAAAAATTGTCATCCTGATCGATGATTTCATCGACATATTTTTCCTCTTCAGACATCTCGCCTCCTGTGTAACACGATGCTAATTTATTGCCAACAGCAAGATTCCTTGTAATCAACAAACTAAAGCACGCATAAAAAAACCCGTCCTTGTGTTAAGGACGAGTCAGTTACCCGTGGTACCACCTCAATTGAACGGTATTATATTACCCAGTTCCACTTACGCGGCCATATTCTTAAAACCGCTCCTCTCGCTAACGGTGAGGCTCCGGTCAGTTTGTCACTGACGCTCTCAGGCGGGTTCAACAAGGCACTCTCTACCGGCTTTCACTATCCCGATTCGCTTTTTGAGGCTTCCAACGTCTACTAATCCTGATCAACACATTACCTATGTCTTGTTCGTTGCGCTAACAATACACTATTCCCTGAAAAGTGTCAAGTTTTAAGGCGCGAATTATTGAAAGAGGGATCAAAGCTCCTGCTTATGAGCGATTTGTCTCTCTTGGAAGTGCGTTAAATCGCATCATCAGATCATAGTTACCTGGCCTGAATCAAGAGCACTATTACCTCAAGTATAAACCTTTTCTATCCACTCACAACTTAGAATACTTCCTCATCGTATACTTCCTTATAGAAAAGAATACTTGAGAGAACATATATGCATAGCTATTTTTCTTCTGAAAAACCTTACAAAGCGTTCCTGACATCGATCTGCGTTTGTATCCTGCTGTTTCTCTCAGCCTGCCAGGAGGTCACAGGGCAATCTCCAAAGAGCGCACAAACAACACCATCCCCTGTACCTACATCTCAACAAGGTATTCACTCAGCAAGTCAAAACGCTACGCCAACGCCGGGTCCAACATTGGTACCTACCCCTACACAAACAGCGAACAATCCTCCGCTAGTACCATCCACTACCAACGAGACACGTCCTGTGCTGGCGTTCTACTACCCCTGGTATAGTCTTTCGTCGTGGTGTTTATGCACCATGTCAGACTTGCCGACCATTCGGTATGATTCGAGTGAGGATGCTACGATTACCCGCCATGTGACGTGGGCAGCTAATGCCGGTATTACCGGTTTCATCAGCTCGTGGTGGGGACCAGGAGACGTCACTGAGAGGAATTTTGCCAGGCTCCTGGTACATGCAGCCACGCTTGAATCCACCACAGGCTATCACTTTGACTCAACGCTCTACTTTGAGAGCGATTCACCTGCGCTGAGTGGAACCAACACCACGATCAATGCGTTGCGTTACATCATTTCACAGTATAGCAACAATCAGAACTTTTTCCACTGGCACAGTAAAGCCGTCATCTTCTTCTGGAACCCTCTAGGCAGTGGTCGCACACTCTCTACCTGGGCATATATTCGCAGCCAGATAGACTCCCACGGCTCGATGATCTGGTCTGCGGAGGGGGTCGATACCAGCCTGCTAAGCGTCTTCGATGGCTTGCATCTCTTCAGCGCCGCTTACTGGGACATTTTAAACAGAAACATTACGACAGTCGACAAAGGATTCAGCGCCAGAATCGATGCATATAACCAGAAAAATCATACGCAGAAAATTTGGGCGGCAGGTGTGCTGCCCGGTTATAACGATACGCACGTGCCTGGACGGCAAGGTACGTATATCGTTCAGCGCAACAACGGCGCGACCTACCGCGAAAGCTGGACTGGAGCAATCGCTAGCAATCCAGACTTGATTACCATCACCACCTTCAACGAATGGTTCGAAGGAGCAATGATTGAGCCTAGCGTGACCTACGGAAACCTCTATCTCGCCATCACACAACAATTTATTGAGCAGTGGCGTAGATAACCAGTTCAACGCCCTTTGACAGTGAACATCTTGTTTCAATAGCCGCGGGCAAAAATGCCTCGCAGGTGGCAGGCTTATCAGTGTAGAAGCATTTTCCCTATGCTCTGCTTCTCTCTCGATAAAACTTCGTGGAATGAGTAGAGGGAGGTAGGCATTGAGAACTCTGCTCGATAATCAGTTTTGTGAACTCTTTCACACGATATCTGTGAAATATTGACTATCATGTTCAGTGATTTTAAGCTAGAGTTTCAAGAGAGCAGTCTGGCTATATTATATCCCTTTCTATTGTAAATATGTCATATCTTAAAAGGGAAAACTATGATCACTTCTTGTTATTCTCGCTTTCCATTCCCCCTTTTGGGCTTCTGCCTCATACTCCTACTCGCAGCTTGCGGTTCTGGAGGAAATAACGCTAGTACATCACCAACCACGACACGGAACACTCCCACCAGTAATACTACTGTAACGCCCGGGACGACACAACCCGGTAATGGAGTTACCACGGCTCCAGTGCCACCAACTCAGACCAGTTGTCCCTCAACAGGAACTGCCAGAGCCGCTATCATGCCCACGCTGGCGCTGGGTAACCACCAGAACATTGTTTACAGTGTCAATGAGTATCAGGGAAACACGCCTACTTTTGGCACGTTGAAACGATACGATATCACAACAGGTGCTAAAACCGAGATTGAGAAAATAGCGGGTATCTCAATCTCCGACGCGCAGGTTTCTACTGATGGTCAGTGGATACTATTCGTGACAGATACAACAAAACAAGTAAAGCTGCAATTGGTTCGTATGGATGGACAGGCCTTGCAGACGCTTTATTGTGCTACTCCCGCTTCCAATGGGGCCATTCCAGCCTCAGCTCTGAGCAATATAGAATGGTCTGCTAATCAGCAGCTTGCTGTATTCAACAGTTATACAGGCGCTGCGAGCTACCTTTACCTGTTGAACATGCAGAACGGAACTCTACAAACAGAACTTTCCACGAACTCTGGTGCCATCGATACTCCACTCACATGGCTTGATAAGACACGGCTCTACCTTAATGGACCAGAGGTTGACGCTCCTCCCCAGGCGCTATACCTCCTCGATACCAGTCGAGGCGCGAATCAAAATCCCAACGACCTTCAGAAGGTCTTCGACGCATCCAGCGTAACTGGGACAACCAACTTCTGCTGGAATGCAGACAGTACCTTTGATGGCACGAAATTGTTTACTAGCCAGTGCACTACTACTCCTAGCTCCAACGGACCAGGAATCGGTTCACAAAGCGGTCCCAGTACGATCAATATGCGACCTGCCACGGGTGGTGCGCAGCAAAAGATCTTTACCAGTCAAAATATGGCAATAACCGCTGTTCGCTCGATCAGCAAAACAACCCTGCTGCTGCTTATCAACAACAATGGTACGGGGACAAACGTCGATACTAGCCAGAACGGGTTGTGGAAAGTCAATACGGATGGCAGTGGACTGACAAGACTCACGAGTAGTGGAGCGGGTGTTTCAGGTGGACCAAGTCTCCTGTGCCCGTACACACAGTATCCCTGGTCGAACGTTTCCCGAGATGGGAGTATGTTTGCCTTGCAACACAATAGTGCCAACGGCCAAACCGAATCACTACTCTTCGGCTTTATCAACGGTGGGTCATCAACCACCTTTGCTTCCATCTCCGATGGGACACAGCTATCAATTGTGGGTTGGACGACCATGTAAAAACCGGGACTTTACCACATTGCCTTTTGCATGCTATTCTGTGATAACTTGGTAGTGAGTCAATAAAAGGAGGTACCATGACAATTGAGCGCTTAGTGCTTGGCGGGGAGCGTGTTCTCTCTGTAGAAGGTAAGACGTTTTCGGTAATTGAACCGGGAACAGGCAAACCATTCGCCGAGGTAGCAGAGGCAGGAATTCAAGATGTTGAGCAAGCCGTGCAGAGCGCCAACCGGGCTTTTGAGGAGGGCAGGTGGCCTCGTCTCAGCGCGACAGAACGCGGACGGATACTACTACGAGCCTCTACTTTGGTGAGGAAGAGGTTAGAGGATATTGCAGTTGTCGAAGCGCGCAATGCAGGCAAGCCTATTCGAGATGCTCGAGGTGAGATCGGACTCGTTGCCGCAGTGCTCGAGTACTGGGGAGGAGCAGCGAACAAGATTTTCGGCGAGACCATCCCAATACAGGATGCCGGCTTGGAAGTTACACTTCGCGAACCTGTTGGTGTTTGCGCCTTGATCATCCCGTGGAACTTCCCTCTCGTAATTGCATCCTGGAAAATTGGGCCAGCGCTGGCTTGTGGTAATACTGTTGTGGTAAAGCCTGCCCAGCTTACACCTCTTTCTGTGCTTATGCTAAGCGATATTTTGATGGAGGCAGGACTTCCCGCTGGTGTGATTTCCGTGCTTCCTGGGCCCGGTTCTGCCGTTGGCAACGCATTGGTCACTCACCCGTTGGTGTCGAAAGTATCGTTTACTGGTTCGACAGAGGTTGGTTCTCGGATCATGCGTCTGTGTGCCGACAATATTACACGTGTATCACTTGAGCTTGGTGGCAAAGCCGCGAATGTTGTGTTCGAAGATGCAGACCTGGATCGCTGTATCGAATCCTCGATATTCTCAGTTTTTGGCAATTGCGGGCAAGACTGCTGCGCAAGATCTCGCGTCCTCGTGCAACGCTCAATCTACGATGAATTTGTTGAGCGGTTCGCCAGGCGCACGGCTGCGCTCCAGATCGGTCAACCGCTGGATGAGAAGACCGAGATAGGTCCACTCATTTCCGCGGGTCAGCGCCAACGATCGCTCGACTACGTCGCTCTTGGACGACAAGAAGGCGCGGAAATGGCTAGGGGAGGCCACGTTGCAGGACTAGACAACGCCGGGGAAGGTTATTTCATGCAACCTGTAATACTCACAAATGTCAACAACAACATGCGAGTTGCCCAGGAAGAGATATTCGGACCTGTTGTATGTATCATTCCATTTGATAGCGAGGAGGAAGCTGTCCGGCAAGCTAATGATACACCTTATGGACTTTCTGGTTCGGTATGGACACGTGATCTCGGCCGGGCTATACGCGTAGCGAAAGGCATGCGCGCAGGTGTGCTCTCCGTCAATTCCAGCCATAGCGTGCATACTGAGGCGCCTTTCGGAGGTTACAAAAAGAGCGGTATCGGCCGCGAGATGGGCATGCACGCGGCTCAACTCTATACTGAGGTGAAGAGTGTGTTTTTCTCACAAGAGTAAGCATAAGAGGATTTATTACTAAGCCTACCTGGCCAGCTTTGACGGACCTAAAGCTGGCCAGGTAGGCTTTTTGTTAGCCATGTGCGGAATATTATGAGAAAGGTCATTGTTTCTAACCAAGAAGTTCTATCGTTACCTTTTGCGAAATTGAAACAATGAATGACGTAGTAACGTGTAGAGAAAAGTATACAAAGCTTTT
>Ga0070706_100000969_pt1 | contig 31311 bp, 19 predicted proteins | sample KBSK5501metaG_FD_65476 | JGI IMG/M metagenome (GOLD analysis project Ga0070706, IMG submission 65476) | Corn, switchgrass and miscanthus rhizosphere microbial communities from Kellogg Biological Station, Michigan, USA - KBS K5-50-1 metaG | ecosystem: Host-associated > Plants > Roots >... | reverse complement strand
TATCAGGGATAACAGATTTGTTACCCCTAACAGCCCGGGATGCAAGTGGCGGATTTCGGCCGTAAAATGCAGGATCATTTGATGTTCGAAAGAGGCAGAGAATGTTCCTCTGGACGGGCAGGCAAGTCGTCTTTTGGTGATGCTTGTTGTTTGCGCGATGGCGCTTACGCATCCGGTCTGGCGATACGGGTACGAGATGGTCTTTCCTCCGCTGTGCTTCATTATGGCGATTCTGGCGTTGGACTACGTCATGCGGAAGTAAGCGAAGAGAGACAGTGTGTTGAGGTCCACTGCCTCGGCACGAATCCAGCGGGGGCAACTCCCCCAGAAGGTGAACCGCTAAAGCTCCTTTCTCTTGTGGCAGAAAAATATCTGCCATGCACCGAAGATCAGGCAGACGATCATCAGCGGGATTTCCGCGAGCATGTCCAGTCTGATCGGCGCGGTGACAGTCTTTTCCCATCGATCCATTCGAATCTCGTACCACGATAGTAGAACAGAATGACCGTTGATATTGCCAAGGGCATTCGCCGGGACGGAGCCAAGGCGGCTGCCAGACCGAATAGGATTCCCCCGGCCAGAGAAAGGACTACGATCCAGTGCTCCGCATACATGCGAGTATTCTAAGCAGAACCGAATCTGGCGGGGAATCTTTAAATAGACCTGATATTACGGCTTAGTTCGGATGCACGTGTGCGCGTGCGGATTCCCATGCTGGCACCCCCTATCTGTGCTCTATGCGCCGGAACGTCAGGTTGATGCGTGGCTGAGTCACGCCCGGTCGCGATGTCGCAGGCGCGAGTGCAGGTTGATTGCCCGATACAGACGCAGTCGATTGTATCTCTGGAGGACAACAGGCCACAGTCCGAGGATCAGGTTCAAAACTAGAGCGACCGTTAGCCCGAACGCCGTGAGCGAACCCGCGGCAAACTTACTCGCGGCAAGGACAGTGAAGCCAATGAAGCCGATCAGGTGAATCGTCTCATTCAGACGCGTCTTTCGCTCGTAGCGGCAAAGTGACTGGAGGGTCGAAGTCACCCACCGCCTGCTGGGATGATGGCGACGGAGGCGCTGCATGACGAGATCACCCCCAGTCGGCACGTAACGCTTGATCAGCAACGCACCCAATCGTTGGTAGAGGCGTTCAGATTCGAAGTCCTTCGGCCGAAACCACAGATCGAAGGCGCTAGAACGAGGCAAGATTCTTTCAGAATCCCTTACGTTCTTCGGTCGTGGGTATGCCGGAGTAGTGGACATGAACCAAGCATCACTCCTCCTCTGCCGAGACGCTGCCGAAGTACTCGTCAACAAGCTGCTTCCTCCGCGAAAGTCGATAACGCCGCCACATGGAAAGATTATGGCAGATCGGAAGGTGCGAACTCACGTCTGGTGGGCAAGCTGCTTGATGAGAACAGGGGAGGGAAGTGACGTGAGCGTGCAATAGACTGTAACAGACTGTGGGGCGCTACTAACTGATTGAAAATTGGTGCGGAAGGGGGGATTTGAACCCCCACGCCTTTCGGCGCCACCCCCTCAAGATGGTGTGTCTGCCAGTTCCACCACTTCCGCTTGAGCAGTGTCATTCTACTTGTTCTCCGGAAATCTTTCTATACGTGCGTGAGGCAACTGAGGCAACGCCACTTGCGACTGCCAGGCGAGCGTTGTGTCCGTTTTTCTTGACAGGCCGGCGGCTTCCGCCGAGAATGTGCGCGCGAGAATTGATTCCACGGAAAAGCTCACTGCTTTTCGAGAGAAGGCCTACACTGGCACCTGTAAGCAGACGTGAATTTTTGAGCGGTAGCGTGGCTGTGATCGGGGCGGCGGGTATGCGGCTTCCGGTCTGGGGGCAAACGGATGCGGCGGTTGCGGGCGCGAGCCAACTGCTGCTGGGGGTTGACTACTATCCCGACCAGACGCCGGAAGCTTTATGGGAAGAAGACTCGCGAATGATGAGCGACGCCGGCTTCACCAACGTGCGGATTGCCGAATTTGCCTGGGGGCTAATGGAGCCCGCCGAGGGTAAATTTGAATTTGCCTGGCTCCGGCGCGCGGTGCAAACCCTGCACAAGCACAACATTGCGGTCATTCTCGGAACGCCGTCCGCGGCGCCTCCTCCGTGGCTGAGCCTCAAATATCCGGAGATCGTTGAAGTCAATGCCGAAGGCCAACGGTTGCATTCCGGCGGGCGGCGATTTACCTGTCCCACCAACAAGGTTTACCGGCGGCTTTCACTCGCCATCGCAAGCGAGATGGCGCGGGCTTTTGCCGAGAGCCCCGGGGTGATCGGCTGGCAGATCGACAACGAGTTTACGTTGTCCTCATCGCCGCGGTGCTATTGCAACTTCTGCCAGGCAGGTTTTCAAGAATGGCTTCGCGCCAAGTACGGCAGCCTGGACAAGTTGAACCAAGCCTGGGGAACAGTTTTCTGGAGCCAGACTTATACGGATTTTGGCCAGATACCTGTGCCGTTACCGTCGGGTGGCGATCCGAATCCGGGGCTCGCTCTCGACTACGATCGTTACCAGTCGTATGCCAACGCATCTTTTCTGGAAGAACAGCTGGCTATGCTCCGCCAGAAATGTCCGCGGCACTTTGTGACCACCAACAATGTGGGGCCGCCGGTGGACTACATCGATCTGCGCGAGCTCTACAAGAATCTCGATTTTGTTGCTTTCGATAACTACCCCGGTTTTTTTGAGATGCTGGTGCATGAGCAGATGAAATCGGGCTCGATTTCAGCCGGCACCATCAGCACCGCCACGGCAATGGGGCACGATTTCGCGCGCTGCGTCAAAGGCGGCAAGCCATTCATGATCATGGAGGAGCAGTCCGGCAAAGCCGGCCAGAAGACATTCTCTCCGCAGCCTGAGAAAGGGCAAGTCAGGCTCTGGACGTATCAGGCCATCGCTCACGGCGCCATGGGGGTGAATTATTTTCGCTGGGATACGGCTACCTTCGGAGCGGAAGAATACTGGCACGGCGTTCTGAATCATGACCGGTCGAAGAGCCCGGCCTATGACGAGATCAAGCAGACGGTTAAGGAGCTGAAGGGTCTGGGGCCGAAGGTGTTGAACTCGGGCTACCCGGCGGAGGCGGCGCTGATCTTTGACTATGATTGTGGATGGGCTCTGCAAATTCAACCGGGGCATCATGGGCTGAGTTACATGCCGCAGGTAACCGCTTGGTACGGCGCCATCACGGCCAGCCACTCGGGCATTGATGTCATTCAGCCTGGCGCGGATTTGGCGGCTTATAAGATTGTGTTTGCGCCAGTCGCTTACGTGTTGTCAGAAGCGCAGGCCGCGCGGATCAGAAACTTCGTGCAAGGGGGCGGCGTATTTGTGACCAGCTTCCGGCTGGGAGTGAAGACCGAGAGCAGCCAGATTGTGCGCACTCCACTTCCCGGCTTGCTTCGCGAAGTGATGGGCGTGAGCGTCGAAGACTACGTGCCGATTTACTCCGTGAAGCAAGGGGTCAAGTTCTCCCCCCCATTCGCGGGATCGGATGGGGAGTGTGGGTTGTGGGCGGACATTCTCCAGCCCTCGGGAGCGGAGGTCGTGGGTTCGTACACGGCTGGCGAACATGCCGGAAAGGCGGCCGTCAGCGTCAACCGATTTGGCAAAGGTAAAGCAGTCTATGTCGGCGCCGATCTGGATGCCGCGAGCTTAGCCAGAGTGCTTCGAACGCTTACCGCGTCGGCCGGGGTTCAGCCGGCAATTGACGTGCCGGCAGGGGTCGAGATGACGGTGCGGAAGGCGGGGGACAAGGAATGGATATTTCTCCTGAATAATACTTCCGTGGTGCAGACGGTCACCATTCCCAGGGCGTTTACAGATCTTCTTACTAAAGATGCGCATTCTGGGACAATCGAGCTAAGTGGTTACGGGGTAAGGGTGTTGGCTTAGAAGCGGACGCGTGCTCCTCTTCGCGCGAATGCGAATCAATCGGTCCCGGAGGGAGCCTTGATCGTAGCCCGCCACTCTTCCACGTGACTTCACCAGCCAATTACTTTGCTTTGGGCTTGAACGTGTCTACGATTCCGCTGCCTTCGCGGATGGTGAGGATCTGGTTGGCCTTCACTTGGGTGAAGCGTTCTATCTTTTGCGTGGTAGGCCATTTGACTTCGATCAGATCCGCGACCTGGGCTTGGCCGAGGCCAAAGTGGAGGCGGAGGTCGCATTGCGACATGACGCTGGAGCCGCTGTGGACTTCATCCATCTGAGAATGTTTGCCGGTCACAACGCGCACGCGCGCTCCGATGGCGGTGCGATTGCATTGCGTCCCGATCAGTTTGATCTTTATCCAGTTCTTCGAGTTCCCGCCGTCGTTGCGGAGCAGTGACGGTGGATCGCTAAGATTCAAAACCAGCACGTCGATGTCGCCATCGTTGTCGTAGTCTCCGAACGCTGCGCCGCGGCTGGAGAACTGTTCGCTGATGCCCGGGCCCATCTCGGCTGAAACGTCTTTGAATCGTCCATCGCCCTGGTTCTTGTAGACGAGGCGGGGGTTTTTGAAGGTCTGGCCGATATCGTGCTGGTCAATTTCAGGGTAGACGTGGCCGTTGATCTGGATGATGTCTTGCCAGCCATCGTTGTCGTAGTCGACAAAGCCGCAGCCCCAGGCGACATAACGATTGTTAATTCCGATCCCTGAAGAAAACGTTACATCGGTGAAAGTGCCGTCTCCGTTGTTGTGGTAGAGGTTGCAAGTGTCGTCAGCGAAATTGGTTTTGAAAATGTCGAACCATCCGTCACAGTCGTAGTCGCCGACACCCACGCCCATTCCGGCCTGCTCGTGGCCATTCTCGCTGTAAGCGCATCCGGCCAGCACCGAGATGTCGGTAAAGGTGCCGTCATGATTGTTATGGAGCAACATGCTGGGTTGCGAGTCCACGGCCACATAGATGTCCGGCCAGCCGTCGTTATCGAAATCGTAAGCGACGGGCGTGATGGAATACCGCGGGCCGGGCTTCAGGATGCCGGATTTGCCGGAGACGTCTGTGAAAGTTCCGTCGCCGTTATTGTGATAAAGGACGTTGGTGTCGCCGGTAAGACCGCGGGGGCCGCACATTACCGGGATTCCCTTCCACTGACAGACCGCGGGACCATTGGGGTCCGGCGTCTTGGCCGGATCGAGCTTTATGTAGTTACAGACGAAAAGATCAAGGCGCCCATCGCGGTCGTAGTCGAGCCAGGTGCAGCCCGAGCCCCATCGGACCTGTTCGTCGTAGACACCGGCCTTCCGAGTGACGTCGGTGAACGATCCATCGCCATTGTTGTGGAACAAGATGTTGTGTCCCCAGAAGCAGCAGAACAGATCGTCCCATCCGTCGTTGTCGTAGTCGCTAACGCAGACGCCGGTCTGCCAGCCGGTGCGCGCTAGTCCGGATCTTTCGGTGACGTCGGTAAAGGTGCCGTCACGGTTGTTTTTGTACAGATGCGATGTGGGCGCTTTTCCCGGCGGCCAGTGGGCGTCGAGTTGGGTTCCGTTGGTGAGGTAGAGGTCGAGCCAGCCGTCGTTGTCGTAGTCGAAAAAGGCCAGGCCACTGCCCTTGGCTTCGATGATGTAACTCTTGTGGTCGGTGGCGCCCCAGACGTTGGGGATGGTCAGGCCGGCTTCCTTTGCCACATCTACGAACACGACCGGAGAAGTACCTGGAGGGGGCGAAACTGACTCAAGGATGGCTAAGTTTTTCCATTTCCAGAGTGGAATGGTCAGCGCGTCCAGCAGAGTGCTGCCGAGAACTACGAGGGAGGACCCTAGGAAATGACGTCGTGGGAGATTCATGAGGGGCGGTCGTTTGTCTTCTGTCGTCAGTCACCAGGAACACTGGCTTGGCTGACGACTGAAGGCCGACGACTGAGGGAACTCATCGTTGGTCGCGTTCATATTGGGATTTTACGACATCGGCAATCAAAACGGCATTCACGATCGAGGGTTTGCAATTCGACGAATGGCATCTCCCAATCGGATTCGACCCGGTCGAAGCACGTTGGCATAGAGACCCGCTTGGCCCTGATGGCTCTGAGCTACAGCCTTCAGCACCCGCGGGTTCTGGTCCCCGGTTTCCGGATCGAGGTTGATCATCATGCAGCGAGCATCTCGTTGGGTCACCCCCGTGAGGACTTCATCGCCAATCTGCAGCAAGCAGTCGGTCCATGTTTCTTCTTCAAAAGGATTGCCTGATACCGGCTCCATATAAATATTCGCGCGGAACCGCCGGGGATCAATGGTGCAGCTGGCCTCGGCGGCAAGAGCACGAACGCTGGCAAGGCTGAAGAGAGAAATATGCTGACAGTCGAAAATTCCTCGAGCGCTCTTCAAAAGGAAGAGTGGCTGACCTGTCCTGCTTCCCAACTCCTCGCGCAAAGTGGGGTCTTCTGGGTTTCGAACTTGGTCGTCGAGAGTGCGCACTTGGACTGGAGGTTCTGGTTGATCCGGAGTAGGCGGTCGGGTGAAAAAGGGCTTGTAGGCCAGCATCCTGGAATCCTCTCGAGCCGTCATCCATGGAAAGCTATTCGTGGCTGCCTGGTTCGCCCGCGTGAAGGCGAAATGCCGATCTCCCAGGATGCCGTCCAGGCCGACGTGTGCTTCCTGTACCGAGACCCCGGACATGGACTTGATGGGGTACAGATACAGCTCGGCGATCATGGCCACGGCGTTCGACATGAGATCGCTTCATCTTATCAAGGGATTCGACTCACGGCGAAACTCAAAGCTCGATTGCTGTGAAACACCCTAATGCCAGACTAAATCTGGCCAGCTAGTGCCTGGTTGAGACCCAAGCTTGCCTTGGCGGAAGTGAAAATCCCACCCTCTCTTTTCCCAAAAAGCGGGAAAGACGAGGGTGGGGCACCCGTTTGTGCTGCTCTCGTTTTCTTTATCGGGGCGCTACTTTTGGGAACGGATGCGGGACAATTCCTGTGCCCTCTTTGACCGCGATGATCTGATCCACGAGTACGTTCCTCAACTTGTCCACCTGACCGCTTGGCCAGGTGATTTCAAGAGAATCGATTTTGGTGCGCTTTCCCAGGCCGAACAGAATGCGCGGGTCGCTGGCGGACATATAACTCATGCCGCCTTTGGCCTGTTCGACGCGCACAAAATCTTCGGAGGTTAGCTTCAGCGAGGCGCCGACGCCGTCGCGGTTGGAACGGGTTCCGATCAAGAGGATTTCCAGCCAGTGATTGGCGTTTCCGCCATCGTTGCGCAGGAGTTCGGGATAGTCGCCGCGGTTGTTGATGGCGATGTCGGTGTCGCCGTCATTGTCGTAGTCCGCGGTAGCGAGGCCACGGCCGGCGATGGGGCGCATGAAGTCAGGGCCAAGCGAATCCGAAACTTTGGCGAACTGACCCTTGCCCAAGTTCCGGAACATCAGCAGCGGCTCCTTGTATGACACTTCGCTGTGGTAGAGCTGAACGTTGTCCAGCATGGCGCCATTCAATTGCAGAATGTCGTTCCAGCCGTCGTTGTCGTAGTCCACGAATTTCATGGAGACGCCGCTCAACAGGATGGCCTTGTTGCCGATGCCGGAGCCGTACGTGTCGTCAGTGAAAGTACCGTCACGGTTGTTGCGGTAGAGGCGGTTTAATTCGAAATCAAGGTGGGTGATGTAGACGTCCTGCCAGCCGTCACCATCGACGTCGGCCGCATCGATGCCCATGCCCGCTTCGTAGCGTCCGTCCTCGCTGGCGGCCATGCCGGAGACGAACGATGCGTCCTCGAACTTTCCGTTGTGCTTGTTGATGAACAGAAAATTCGGCCAGGAATCGTTGGCGATGGCGATGTCGGTCCAACCGTCGTTGTTGAAGTCGGCCAGAACCACACCCATGCCCTTGGATTCAGGCTTGCCGACGCCTGAGGCGTCGCTGACATCGGTGAAGGTGCCGTCGTGATTGTTGTGATAGAGCTTGGTCTTCTGTCCTTTGTAGTTGCCGGGATGGCAGTAGGAACGGTACCCGGGGCGGCGCTCGCCGCACCAAAGGTTGTTCTTCGGCGACCACTCAATGTAGTTGGTGACCAGCAAATCGAGGAAGCCATCCTTGTCGTAGTCGAACCATCCGGCGCTGGTCGACCATCCGCCTTCGTCGGCTACGCCGGATTTAGCGGTGATGTCGGTGAAGGTCCCGTTGCCGCTATTGTGGTAGAGGATCGCGCTGTTATAGCCAGTCACATAGAGATCGGGATAGCCGTCATTGTCGAAGTCTCCGACGGCGACGCCCTGGCCATAATGTCCCGCGCCGCCTAAGCCAGCTTTCTCGGTGACGTCGGTAAAAGTTCCGTCACCGTTGTTGTGGTAGAGCGCGCAGCGCAGGGGTTGGGGAGGCTTGTAAGTATCGGTGGCGGCAGATTGAACAAAAAAGAGATCCATCAACCCGTCCTGGTCATAGTCGAGCCATGCGACGCCAGTACCCATGGTTTCGAGGTAGTACTTTTCCTCGGTGGCCGTGGCGTCCTGAAGAAAAGTGATGCCGGCAGCCTGGCGGACGTCGCTATAGCGGACGGGGATTCCGTTGTCAGCCTGCTTCGGAGGCTGGCCGGCCAAGGCCAGCAGATGGATGGCCATCGCGATGACTAAGCTTAATGCGAGGATTGCGCTGTGCGTGGTCCCGAGAGCGAGTCCCTTGCCTGCTTTCGACTTTTTTCCCATTCTCGGATGGCCCTTCCCGGGTCTTCTTCTGTTGATTTTGGCCGGGCTCAGAGCGTACGGTCGGCGAGCGATAGCGCGAGCTGAAGCAATTGTTGCCGGGCGGCCATAGACATCGGGGCCTCGGTCGAAGGTGACGTTGCCGGGGCTCGGGCCAAAACTTCTTCGATGCGATTCACATCCAGGCCGCCGGTATTGCTGCCTTTGAAACGATTCAGCACTTCGCGGGCTTTTTCTATTTGGCCGGTCTGGTAATAGAAGACGCCCAGCGTGGAATAGCTGCCGGGCCACTCGGGTAACAGATCTACGGCTCGCTCGAGGCGCTCGGCGGCTTGTCCGGTTTTACCTTCGAGGGCCGAGACAATTCCCAAACCCCATAGAATTTTTCCGGAGCTGGGAATTCGGGCCAAGCCTTTTTGCAACGTTTGTTCCGCGCCACTGACATCCTTGCTGCGGAGCTGAACTAATGTCAGCGACAGGTAGTACTGGTCATTGTCAGGGTTGCGGCCAATGGCATCGCGGAAAATTTCTTCCGCCTTGGCAGTGTTCCCCAGATGCGCGTGGATGTCTCCAAGCAGAGCCAGGAATGCGGCGTCCTGTTGCCCTGAAATCGAAGCTTTCGAAGCGGCTTCGAGAGCCTGATCGTAGATGCCCTTGCGGAAGTAGGCGTCGGCCAGATCGAATTTCACATCGTCAGAATCGGGATTGGCTTGCAACGCCGTGTGGAAATGCTGGATCGCGTCGTCATACAAACGGTAGCGGGCGAGGAGCACGCCCACGCCTGTCTGAGTGCGGTAGTCGCCCGAGCTTATCTGGTCGAGCTGTGCGATTGTGTTTCGGGCGTCTTCCGGTTTTCCGAGCTTCAGATAAGTCTCAGCCAGGAGGTAGAGATCCTGTGGACGGTCGGGATGTTTCTTAATCTGTTCCACCAGTTCGGTCTGGTCGAGTTGAGTACGGGCCTGAGGAGCGAGGTTAGAGCGGTTATTCAGATATTCAAAGAGGTGTTGATAAGGGTACGGACCCGGTGAGGAATCTTTGGAGAGGGTCTGGAAGACACTCAAGTCCCGTTGTGCGGCTTCGTTCTGGTGGAGGCTCCTTTCGACCATGGCGAGCTTGTAGTAACCGGAAGCAGGGTCGCGGCTTACTTTGACGTATCGCCGGAGCAGGGCTGCGGCTTCCTCGAATTTTTTGCCGGCGATTCGCAGATTGGCCAGCTCTAGCAGGGCTTCGGAAAAATCCGGGTTGGACTTCAGGGCCTGCTGAAACAGCTGTTCGGCGGCTGCCTGATTTCCCTGTCGCCCCTCGATGTAGCCCACGTTGAAAAGGCAGGAAGCGTTCCGAGGATCGAGTTTGAGGCCTTCCTGAAAATACTTTCTGGCCTCGTCGAAGCGTCCCAGGTGCCGGTAGGAGAGCCCCAGAAACGCATAGGATCGCGCTGAGGGGTCGAGGTCGATTAATCGTTTGAATTCATCGATCGCTTTTTCAACTTTACCCGACATGAAATAGCTCTCGCCCAGGGCGGCGTGAAGGTCGGCTCGTTTTGGGTCGATTTTCAAACCTGATTCCAGCAGAGGGATCGCGTCTTCGAAATAGTTCTGGGACATGCTAACTCGGGACAAGAGGAAGATGATGTCCGTGTCCTGCGGAGCCAGCTTATGAGCGCGCGCCAACAAGTCTAGAGCGTCTACGGCGCGGGTCTGCTCGGAATAGACCTGGGCCAGCAAGTACAGGGCTGCGGGGGCATCAGGTTTCAGCTTCAGCGCTCGCTTCAAGATCACTTCGGCTTTTGCGTAGTCGCCGCTGCGCAGATAGGTTTGTCCCAAGTTGAAGAGAATCTCGAATGTTTCTGGTTGTAAGGCGTTGGCCTTTTCCAGTTCATGCCGGGCCAGTTCGTACTGCTTGGCGGAAGCCAGCAACACACCCAGCGTGAAATGCAACTGGATGTCGTCCTTGCTTTCCAGAGAAAGGTCTTTGGCAAGCTTTAACCCTTCCCTGGTCCGGCCAGCCTGAAGATAGGCGCGAATCAGGTTGAAGCGAGTTGCGACACTTGAGGGACGGACTCGCTGAAAGCTGGTAATGGCTTCGGCTGGCAAGCCCCTGGCCATGAGGACGAGGCCCAGGTTGTAGTTGCCGTCGCTGTTGCCGGGATCCAGGCGCAGGACTTTTCTGAACTCTTTCTCAGCGAGGTCGAGCCTTTCCTGAGCGACGTAGAGATTGCCGAGGTTGTTGCAGGTCTTGGTGGAGGTGGGATCAATCTTCAGCGCGTGCTGGAACGCTTCGAGAGCATTCGCGTAATCCTTCTCGCTGCTGTAGACAATCCCCAGCAAGTTGTAGCCCTCCACACTGGGATTCAGGCCGAGCTGTTCCTGAATTTTCTTTTTCGCTTCGTCAACTGAACCCTGACGTAGCAAGGCTTCCGCTTCCAGGAAAGGAGACGGGCTTTTCGAGGATGCACCGGGCGCGGATGACCGAACACGGCCCCGGCTGGGGATTGACTGCGGCGCTGCATGGTAGATGGCGGAAACAAGGACTAAGGTTAATGCAAACATTCCACGCAGCCCTGGCCGAACGGTTCCGGCGTCCGGCGAATGCTGAAATGAGGCGCCAGTAACCATCCTCTGATGTTTCTCCGCAGGTGCTCTGAAGGTCAATTTAGCATCTCCAGTGCCTGCTGAGCCAACTTGTGCTGAGGTTGCAGGCGGAGCAACGCCTGCAACACCTCTCTGGCTTTTTCTTTGTCGTTCAAAATCACGTACAGACGGGCCAGATTGAGGTAGGCCTGGTCAAAGTTCGGCGCCACGCGGATGCAAGTCTTGAACCTCTCTTCCGCCCCAGAATATTCTTTTTCGCGCACAAGAAGAACGCCCAGGTTGTTGAGCGCGTCGGGATAATCGGGCCGCAAGTTGGTGGCTCGTTCCAGGTGTTGCGCGGCACGATCGAGCTGGTCCTGGCGGGCGTAAAGCATTCCGAGGTTGTAGTTGACCTCGGGATTATCAGGTTCAAGTTGGAGCGCGCGACTCAGGAGTTTTTCCGCTTCTGCTAACCTGCCTTGCCGGCGGTAAAGGTTTCCGAGGTTCGCGAGGGCGATGGCATAGTCTGGACGCAGACGCAGGGATTGTAGGAAGTTACCGACGGCCTCATCCGAGTGACCTTCCTGGGCATCGAGCATTCCAAGGTTGTTCCACGCTTCCGGATAGTCTGGACGCAGTTTCACCGTCTGCTCGAGGTATTGGCGCGCGTCGGGGAGAGCATTTCTTCGGAGATAGAGCGTTCCCAGGTTGTAGTGAGCTTCGGGATCGTCGGGTTTGACGGCGATGACCTGTTTGAAGGACGCCTCGGCTTGATCGAGATAACCGTGCTGGAAAAACGCCACTCCATAAGTAAAGTCGTTGCGCTGGAACGCTTCCGCGTAGAGTGTTCCTCCCAGCGGCAGAGCTTTGCGAATGCGATCGGCACGAGTGCGTGGGACCGATCCCAAGTCTTCTCTCAGAATCGCCGTCAGCCGTTCCGAACTCAGCGTCCCTTGGCAAACCTTGACGATCATGCCGTCTTGATCGATGAGGAAAGACGTCGGAAGAGCGAGGTCCCTGCGGCGGTCGAACAGGTAGCGATAAACGATGTTGTAGACGCCGGCCACATTCTGGGTTGCAATCAGTGTAGGGAAGGAGAGCCGTTCCTGGGCGACGAACGTTTGCAGACCGCCAGAATCGCGCAGGCTGTCATCGTTAACGCCGTCGACATTAATACCTGCGACGCGAAGACCGCTGGAGGCGAAAGCTGCCTGATGGCGCTCGAGAAGCCGCATCTGTTCCATGCAGGACGGCGAGGCTGTAGTCCAAAAATTGAGAAGCAAGAAGCCGCCTCGGAACGACTTCAGCTCCCACATTTTGCTCGCAAGGTCGGGCAGGGAGAAATCCGGAGCAATCAGGGGGTCAATCAACGAGGTCTCGACCGACGAGGGTAAAGGCTCCAGCTTTGGAGTCCTGCCAGCATGGGTATAAAAGGCAGGTGCGGCCGCAAAGGGCCTGGCGGCAAAATCGGTGGAGCCTTCCTCGATCTCGATTCGCCGGTTCACGGGTAGATGCTCGAAGACCTGACTCAGGCCACTGGGCCAGCGGATAGTGGTGCGGACAGTGTCTGCTACCCTTCCGACGCCAAAGAAAAGCTCCTTAGTGTGCTGGGATAGAAATCCAGAGCCGGCCTGGAGATATTTGGTCTGGCGAGGTGGCGTTTGATCATGTCCTGCCGCTTCGACAGTTACCGCTGCCCCGATCGCATCACGATTGCTCTTCTTTCCACGCAGGCGGAAGACGATGGAGTGGCCCAGATCTTTCATCGCATTGCGCAAGACGCGGAGTTGCGGAGCATTCCGGTTTTTGAGGATTACTTCCAGCCGCCCGTCGTGGTCTAGGTCGGCGAGTACAAACGCACGGCTGTCGTCGGGAAAGTCCAGACCGACTGTGCCCGAGACTTCAGAGAACGTGCCGTCGTGATTGTTGGCGTAGAAAACGTTTCTCTCGCGTCCGCTCCAGGATGAGTCTGAGCGGATCAGTTCATTAATGGCGTTCCATCCCTGCTCGTAATTCAACCCCGGGATTGCGTTCATTGGCGATTTCGCCACTACCTGGCGCCAGAAGAAACTGGAAAGGTCACGCGGGTCGGGCCCTGAAATATAGCCGTTGGCGACGTAGAGGTCGGGGTAGCCGTCGTGGTCAAAATCCCAGGTGTCCGAGGACCAGGCCCAGCGGCCCATTTCGACCCCCGCTTGCCGGCCTACGTTTTGGAACTTCCCGTTCCCCTGATTGCGATATAGCGAATTGCCGTGCGCGTGCTGGCGATATCGAGCACGGATGTCCTCGGGGTCCTTTTCATGAAAGCTGTTTTGTGCGGAGATGCGGATGCCGGCGGCAGACCACATGTTGGCAACATAAATATCCTGATTTCCGTCATTGCCGGAATCGAACCACGATGCACTCATTCCCGCACCGGGCTCCTCCACGCCCGCTTCGGTTGAGACCGAGGAAAAGGTGCCATCGCCCCGGTTGCGGTAGAGATTGCCGCGGCCAAAGTCGTTGGCCACATAGAGATCGGGCAAGCCATCAGAACGATAGTTACCCGACTTTGATTCGCCCCAGGCGCACGAGAAACTATAGCGGTCGTTGTCCACATTCAATCCCGCGGCCTCAGTGCGATCCTGAAAGGTAGCGTTGCCCTGGTTGTGGAACAGGAAATTGGGCGGGCCGTTGCGAGCATCGAAATAAGGGACGGGATAGTGATACTGGTCCAAGCCCAGATAGTAACTGTATAGACAGAAATAAATGTCGAGCCGGCCGTCGCGGTCATAGTCAGCGATGGCCGCGTGGGTGAACGTTCCCTGGGGTGGGCGCGCGAACTTGAAGGCATCACGCTTGAGCAGGAACTTGCCTTTGCCCTGGTTCAGGAAGAGCAGAGGACCGCTGGCGCAAACCACGAGAAGATCCTGCAGTCCCTTGTTCTCGAAATCCGCGAAGAGGGCGCAGGCTGTATTATCCAGCACGTCCACTCCGGATTGCTCCGTCATATCCTCGAAGGTTCCGTCGCCGCGATTGCGATAGAGGCGGTTGGGAAGCCCAGAGGGTTGGCAGACGTAGAGATCATCGAAGCCGTCGTTGTCGATGTCTCCCGCCGCCAGGCCGTTGTTGCCATAGACGTCGATCCCGCAGGCTCCGTCCAGAAGGGTGCGCCAGTGGTCAACTCCACGGAGCATCTGATTTCTGTACGATTCAGTTTGGCTTAGAGCCTGGGACGTAACGTCGATGAAGATGGGCTCAGCGGCCCGACTAACGATTTCCTCGGTCGCCTCCCATTTGAGAACTCGCCATGCGCCGGACTGATCGCGTGACCACCGAGTTCGCCACTGTCCAACGCGCTCCTCGCGTCCCATGTCAGGACGCGTGCCGACAAAGTCATAGCGAATCGTGATGTTGACGGCCGGCGCGGAACCCGCAGTTTCTTCGATGGCGACAATTTCGAATTCGGCCGTCTCCACCTGCGACATCCCGGCCAGATAGGTCTTGATCTCCGCCAGAAATCTTTCTCGGCCAGATGCGCGGCCAGAGACCACATTGGTCGCAAAGCGTCGGCGAAAGACTTCGATGCCGGCCCTCGACCGCAGTTTAATTTCCTGGGTTGGGCGTAGGGAAGTGGCTTCAATCGAGGCATCCAGGAATTTCGCTACAACGGCGGCAGCGGGCGGTGTCGCCTTGAGACCCCGGCTCCATTCGTCGAGCAGCGGCATGATTTCAAAGGCGTACTTTTCAGTGACGTATTCATCCGAGCCAGGGAGTACCAGACCAAGGACGTCGTCCAGCGGAGATTTCGCGGGATAGTGTGCGGTGAGACGAAAATCAGAGAAGGGGAAGGAAGAACTTTGACCTGTAGCCGCCCGGAATAGCGGCCGGAAGGGCGACCCATACATGGGTGCTGGAAGGAAAAGCACAGGCGCCCAGCGCATGCCTTGCAAGAAGGTTCGACGTGAAAACGTTCGAGGTGAGAACAATGGGATCTTCGCGTTTGCGGCGCGCTACTAAAGTGTCCTGACAGTGATGCCCCAGCGTGCGCATGTTAGCACCGGGACAAAGTTAAGCCAAATGGGGAAGGACGCGAAGGCCGCAAAATCAGCAGCGTGGACCCAAAACTGGGAACGGTGAATCCTGGAAAGGGTGCATCTTGTTTACTAGTACAAAGACATTAGTTTTATTCTTGACAAGTTCTCAGAACCTGGACTAAGGTTGTGCGGGTTTGATGTATACGTTTACATTCAAACCCGAGAAAACGTTTAACGCGAGCCATGAAGCTTGGGGAGGAAGTCATGAAACGAAAGGCCGTTTCGTCTTGGATCCTGCGAATATCGTTGGCGATCGCTGCCAGCATTATGCTGTTGAGCTCCAGTCCAGTCCATGCCCAGGTTGACACGGGGAGCATCCTGGGGACGGTCACGGACGCCTCGGGAGCCGTGATCGGCGGCGCCACCGTCACACTGACGAACGAAGGCACGAGCGCCTCGCTTTCGACCACGGTGGGATCAGATGGAGGGTACAAATTCACGCCGGTCCGGATCGGAAGCTACAAGCTTACGGCCACCTCCCAAGGCTTCCAGACCACCGAGCAGCGCAACATCGCGGTCAACGTGGGATCGTCGGTGGTGGTTAATTTCACGCTCAAGCCCGGTCAGGTGACCGAGACCGTGGAGGTGACGACCACCACTCCCGTGCTCGAAACCCAGGATGCCTCCGTCGGCCAAGTGGTCAACTCACGCAATGTTAACAACCTTCCCTTGAACGGAAGAAACTTCACTTTCCTGGCCCAGCTGGCCGCCGGAGTGAACTCACCTCAGGCGGACACCCGAGGCAACGCGGCCAGCGGCGCGTTCGCAGCCAATGGTTCGCGACCGGCGCAGAATAATTACCTGCTGGATGGAATTGACAACAACTCGGACACGGTGGACTTCCTCAACGGCACGAATTTTGTGGTGCTTCCCCCGGTGGATGCGATTCAGGAATTCAAGGTGCAAACCACGGACTTCAGCGCCGAGTTTGGCCGCTCCGGCGCCGCGGTTCTGAATGCCACGATCAAATCCGGCACCAACAGTTTCCACGGCGCGGGCTGGGAATTTTTCCGTAACGATAAGCTGGATGCCGCCGACTATTTTGAACGCGTGGGCAACACCACAAAAAAGGGCGAACTGCGCCTGAACCAGTTCGGCGTGGCCATCGGCGGACCGGTGATCAAGAACAAAGTCTTCTTTTTCGGAGACTACGAAGGACTGCGGCGGCGGCAGGGAGCACCGCACACGGGGAGTGTGCCGACCGCCCTGGAGCGAAGCAGCGGTTACACCAACTTCGCAGAGCTGATTACGGGACAAACGGGCACCCAAACCGACGCCCTCGGTCGGACCATGCCCACGGGAACGATTCTGGATCCCGCGACCACGCGGGCGGTCACAAGCGGTGCCGTGGACCCTGTATCAGGTTTGACCGCGACCAAGACCGGGTTTGCCCGCGATCCCTTCGGCACCTGTGCGGCCGGTACCGCAGCCTTCACGCTTAGTGGCTGCGGCCTCAACATTCTTCCCGCCGGGCGGCTCGATGCGAACGCCATTAAGTTATTGAACCTCTATCCGGCGCCCATCAACGGGTCGCTGTCCTCCAACTTCACGACTTCACCGGCCATCAGCGAAAACCGCAACGCCTTTGACACCCGGGTGGACCTCAACATCAGCGACAAGAATCAGATCTTTTACCGCTTCAGCTACGTGGATGACCCGCAATTCATTCCCGGAATTTTTGGGGGCGTGGCCGATGGCGGCGGTTTCCAGGAGGGTCCTCAGACTGCGCTGGCGCAACAGAGCGCATTGGCTTGGACCCACGTGTTTTCTCCGACCACGGTTAACGTTGCCCGGGCGGGGTTGAATTACCTTCATACGACGCGCGTTTCCCCGTCGGCCAATGATCTGAGCGACCTGCCCGGACAGTTTGGCATCACGGGCATCCCTCAGGAGCACGAGAACGGCGGGCTCCCCGCGTTCGGGATCACGGGACTGCAGACGCTCGGCAGCAACGCCTTCCTGCCTTCGGATGAAGTCAGCTCCACCTTCCAGGTGACCGACGACTTCACCAAGATTTACGGCAAACATACTTTCAAGATGGGTTTCGAGTTCCAGCACGTCAAGTTCTCGACCCTGCAGCCACCGTGGTCGCGCGGACAATTCAACTTCGATGGCGTGTATACCAACATCCCCGGCGCGAGCACCTCGGCGGAGAACACGGGCATAGCGCAATTCTTGCTGAGCCCGACGGTCTCGAGCGTGGGAGGAGTTGACTATGTTGGGGGGCCCGGCGCACAAGGAGCGGGCAATGCCGTATTCGTCTCCAACATCTCTTTAACCGATAACGGAAAGAACTATTACGGCAGCTACATCCAGGACGACTGGAAAGTCACCCCCAAACTTACCGTCAACCTGGGCTTGCGCTGGGACTTCTTCGGTCTGGTTTACGAGCACCACGGGGCCCAGGCCAATTTTGTTCCGAGCGGGCCTCCGACGGGTGGTCCGTTGTTCTTGCTCCCGGCAGGAACCAACCCGGCGAACCTCTCTTCGGGTTGCGCGAACTGCTTTACCGACCTGCTGGCCAAGGATGGCATAGGGCTCGTGATCGGTAACAAGTACGGCAAAGGACTGGGAAGGTCGCAGAAGGACAATTTCGCGCCTCGCGTCGGGTTTGCCTATCAAGTGACCCCCAAGCTGGTTGCCCGAGGCGGATTCGGCATGTTCTACAACGGGTTTGAGAACCGCGGCTTCTCGCCGAATCTGGGAGAGAACTATCCATTCCAATTTAACTTCCAGTTTGCGGCGGCTAACGACGGTACGCCGATCACATATCCGGGTTGCACCAGCCCTTCTGCGACTCCGATTGGAAGCGCAACTCTTGAGACCGGATTTTCCTGCACTCCGCTTAGCCCGACCCTGGTTAAGGCCAATGGCCTGGCATTGCGTGGAATTCAGTTTGACTACATCACTCCCTACTCGATGGCTGGCAACTTCACGGTTCAGTATCAACTGACGCCTTCGTTGTCCATTCAGACAGGTTATGTAACTTCACTGGGACGCCATTTGGAGGTGTTTCCCAACTCCAACAACGTCACCCAACTCTTGCCAGTCAGCGCAGATCCTGCCAAGGTCCCTGCGGCCCAGGGGGGGCGACCATTTGCGGACTTCGGAGGAGGCTCAAGCTACGCGATTACAGAGGGCAGCAGCTACTACCATGGTCTGCAGACCAGGGTGGAAAAGCAATTTGCCAGCGGCTTGAATTTCCTGGCTACCTACACGTGGTCGAAAGTGCTTTCGGACGCTCACGACTTGCTTAACGGAGGGAGTTCGAACACAACCGGTGGGTCGAACCAGAACGGCTATCGTGCGCCGAGCGTTCCCGGTTTCGGAATCAAAGGGGATTACGGCTTGGCCCCGTTCGATATTCGGAATGTCTTCCACTTCAGCGGCGGTTACGAGCTTCCTTTCGGTAAGGGCAAGCGGTTCATGTCCACGCCCTCAGGAATTTCGAATGTGCTGGCCAGCGGGTGGAGCGTCAACTGGGCCGCCACGATGCAAGGTGGCCAACCTCTCACTATTCCCGCCGCGACCAGTCCGACGACGGCAGGAACAGCGAGTAACGCTATCCTGCTGCCCGGGCAAGATATCAAAAGGGGCTTGCACACTGACTCTAACGGAAAATTGAGCTTTCTCGGGAACCCGGCCGCCTGGACCCAGCCTTGCGTGTTAGGAGGGACGGTGGGTGCCCCGGTGCCCACTGCGGGCTCCCCGGCGGGGTGCGTTCCTTTGACCGGTTTCGCCGCGTTGGGTGGCGGACCTACGCAGCTTGCGGGTCCAACATTCTACCGGCTCGACTTCTCCGCCTTTAAGGATTTCCAGTTGAGCGAACGCTTCCGGCTGCAGTTCCGGACGGAGTTGTTCAACGTTCTCAATCACCCCAACTTCAATGCTCCCGGATTCGGCGGCAACGGCGTGGTCGCGATCTCGGGGTCGACCAACTACACCAGTTCAAACTTTGGAGAGATCGGGTCTACTCGTGATGCTCCCTACGATCCGAGACAGATCCAGTTCGCTCTGAAGCTGTATTTCTAAGCCTAATGTGACATCCCTCCGGGAAGGCGCTTCACCTGAAGCGCTTTCTCCGGGGGCCTTCGCCCAATCCTTATTCCTGCTCCCGCCTGCTGCGGTGCGGTGCTAACATACGAAGGCCGTGATCATCAGACATCGGTCGATGTGGCTTGTTTTTCTGTGCCTTCTGGCATGCCTGTCAGTGGCCGAAGCCGGCGGAGAGCAGACTGAAGGTCTGGATCGCGAGGGCTTGGATCGCGAGTTTCACGCTGCTGTTGCCCAATATGACTCGGGGCAGTACGCGGCAGCTGCGCTGCGCCTGGAAGGAATTCTGCACCAAGTCCCGGAAAGCTTTGAAGTTCACGAACTGATGGGATTGGTATATTCCGGGCAGTCCGAGGACGCTAAGGCCAACCCTCACTTCGAGAAGGCGGTGCGCCTGAAGCCGAATTCGGCAGCTGCCAGAACCAACCTGGCCGCGAACCTCGCGCGCCTAGGGAAGCACGACCTGGCCGAAATGCAGTTCAAGAAGGCGGTCGAGCTCGAGCCCCGGAATTTTGACGCCACCCACAATCTGGGCGAATTGTACGTCCGGTGGGGAAAGGTCGCGAAGGCAGCGCCTTATCTTGAGCAGGCGCAGCGGATCGATCCTTCTTCTTACGACAACGGCTACGATTTGGCACTGGCGTACATTCTTACCACGCGGCTGGCGGACGCCCGGCAACTGGTCCACGATCTCTTGAAAGTCAGAAATACAGCGGAATTGCATAACCTGCTGGGCGAGATCGAAGAAAAAGACGGAAAGTTCGTGGCTGCGGCGAATGAATACGAAATCGCCGCTCACGCCGACCCCAGCGAGAGCAACCTGTTCGACTGGGGGAGTGAGCTCCTTCTCCACCGCACGCTCGGACCGGCGGTGGAAGTTTTCCAGCAGGCCAGCGAGCGCTACCCCAAGTCGGCCCGACTGGTGATCGGCCTCGGCATGGCTCTGTACGCGCGCGGTAACTACGACGATGCGGTCAAGTCCCTGTTGAAAGGGGCTGATCTCAACCCTTCCGATCCCGACTGCTATCTTTTTCTCTCCAAGGCCTACAACAGCTCGCCCGGCCAGGCGGGGGAAGTTGTTGAGCGATTCCGCCGTTTTGCGCAGCTTCAACCGCGCAACGCGCGGGCCCACTACTACTACGCCATAAGTTTGTGGAAAGGAAAGCGGGCGGAAGATCCTGGCCTCGACCTCCATCAGATCGAAGCGTTACTGAAAACGTCGCTGGCGCTCGATCCCAAGTCGGCGCAAGCGCACCTGCAGTTGGGCAATCTCTACTCTGACCAGAACAAGTATGCCGAGGCCATTCCGGAGTACGAGAAGGCCCGCGAGCTTGATCCGGACCTGGCCGACGTGCGCTACCGGCTGGGTCAGGCCTATGTTCGCACCGGCGCAAAAGACCGCGCCCAAGCGGAGTTTGCCATCTATCAAAAAATCCGGGAGCAGCATTTGGCGGAGCTCGACAAACAGAGGGCGGAAATCCGGCAGTTTGTGTATTCAGCGAAGAATGGCGCTACCGCGAAGCCGTAGTCGGTCGGTCTTTGCGATACGGAAACTATGACGTCCGATTTCACAACGCAGATCGCTAGACGGCGGGCTAGAGAAAGAGGGTCCTCTCCTCGAGAACTCGCCTTGCAGCTCGCCTGCAACCGCCGCGAGTTCCTGCGCACAGCTGCTGGATTGACCTTGGGGGGCACACTGTTTGGTACCGGTCGGTTGCTTCAGGCGGCGACTGTCCCCAAACGGAAGAAGGTGGTTGTCATCACGTTCGGCGGTGGGGCGCGCGATCAGGAAACTTTTGCACCGGAAGGGCAGGAGAATATTCCGCACCTGATGCGGGATCTCATCCCGCAGTCAACCTTCTTTACGCAGGTGGTAAATCGGGGAATCTTGGGCCACTATGTGGCTACAGCGAGCCTGGCCACCGGGGTCTACGAGACAATCAATAACTTTGCCTCTCTCCCCCCCGAACACCCGACCGCGTTTGAGTACTTCCGTAAAGACCTGAAGCGCCCGCCCTCGGATGCGTGGGTGGTTGCTCCCAGCAACGGGTTCAACCGGATTGGAGAAAGCAATCACCGTTCCTATGGCGCCGGTCTGGGGGCGAGAGTGCTGCTGCCGAAGCATCTGTTAACCGCGGCAACCTCCGGCGGTCGGGATTTTGAACACTTGCTTCGCGACAACTACGAGACGCCGTTCTACGTGCCGCAGCTCGGAGGCAGCGAGATTGAGTTGCAACAGTTAGAGCAGATACTGAAGCTCTCGGTCGATGAGTTCAAAGCGAAGGCGCGTACGCTGTCGAGTCCCGACGAGCTTTCGGTCTATATCGCGCGTCAGTTGATGAGGCAAGTGGCGCCCAGCCTTCTGTGGATCACGATGCACGATATTGATATCGCGCACGCCGGAGCCTATTCGCTCTATGTTGAGGGTATCCGGCGTACCGATCGCCTCTGCGCTGATCTATGGAAGACGATCCAGAGTGAGCCGGACTACGCCGGCAACACGACTCTGTTCATTCTGCCGGATTTTGGCCGGGACTCGGATGACGATTCCGGAGGTAACGGATTTCAGCATCATCGCACCGGCGATGCGCTTTCCCGCACAACCTGGATGATGGCGATGGGAGCCGGCGTCCGTGAAGGAGTGGTTTTCGACCGTCCGATCGAGCCCACCGACTTGGTGCCAACCCTCGGGTCGATGCTGGGGTTCTCTGCTTCGTTTGCCCAGGGCAAGCCGATAGCGGAACTGTTGTAGTGGTTTTGTGGTGTGGGGAGCCAGAAGTCGTAAACTTGAGCTGCGAGCGTGAAGAGCTGCGGGCTCCACTGCGCTCGCCTCGCTCCGGTTGGGATGACAGAGTTATGCATCGGATTGCAGACTCAGGACACTAGGGTTCTTGGCAATATGCTTCCACGCGACCTCAAGCCGGAGCACTTCAATGGATATCCCCCAGAAGCAAGAAAACTGGTCACGGGATATATCGGCGCGCTACAGCGCCTGCCGTTGAGTTTCCTGCCCAGCCTGTTACGAGAGGTGGTGGATTACGATTTCAAGTTCCCGCTTGAGCGCAGGTCGGTAGAGAGGGAACTGGCAAATCTGAATTCGCTTTCCGGCGAACAGGTAGGCACCTGGTTTCAAGCCTTCGCCCAAATCCAGCTTTCGCCCAAGCTGGAAAGTTTTGATTGGATCAACGCACCCGCCCAGTTTGTAGAACAGCTATCGTCCTACCTTTGGACCACGCACCAACTGGATGCGTTTCGCACCGCAGCAATGGGCTACGCCGACCGGTTGCAGGCGGCGGAGCCGCCGGAGCCACCTCCCATGCCCAGGCTGGGAATTACGGTCGTCGGCCAGGGAGTGGGGGCGTATGACGAGGCCCTGTTCCGCAAACTGCGTCCGCATGGGGCGTATTTCAGCCGGGTCAAGCCGGAAAACGGGCTGAAGCAGTTGTTGGGCGCAGTGGCTGCCAGAGCCAAAGCGCATCCGGTCGCTTACGGTCACTGGTACGTTGATGGCGGCCAGGCAGCCGACCACGATCCCGCGCTTACGTGTGTCTCCTACGAGGCTCTGGGACCGGCACGCGCGGCCCTGTTGCGCAAGATCCGATCGGAAACCGACCGGCCCGGAATGGGACCGGAGGCACTGCGCACGCTTCTGGCGCAATTGCGTCCCGCAGATCTTGGTTTGGGCAAGGGGGAGGTGGGCAAGGCCGGCGACGCGGTGCTGGATCGTTTTCAGCTGAAGGTGTTGACGGAAGGTTCCGGCACGCAAATTTTCAGCACAACCTTCGCCCAATGGACAGCACGCGAGGTGCTGCGGCGGGCCCAGCCGCTCACGCTGCTGGTCCGCTTTGCCCCGCGACAACGACAGAAGCCAATGAACGAGCTGCTGTCGGGAAATTCCGATCGGGTTGAACTCGACCCCGTCGGATCGCTGGTCGATGGAGATATGGGCGCATATTACAACTGGCTGAACCAGCAACGGCTACCGGCAGCCGAGCAATCCTCGTTCCTGGTGTGGTTTGAAAACCACGGTGCTGCGGTGGCCGTTGGGCCTTCCATGGCCCGCGGGACGGTCTCAAACTCAGTCGCCGACATGGGGGAGCTGCTTTCCTGGATGAGCTGAACCGGGATTTCAGATTTTTGATTTCAGATTGCAAATTCCCCTGACGCCCGAAGTCTCGACGATATTGCTTACAATCTGAAATCTAAAATCCGAAATGTTTTGCCTCCCTCAGTACTTCACAATGGCGGCAAACGATTTCGGATCCAGACTGGCGCCGCCAACCAGGGCGCCGTCGATTTCTTCTTCGGCCATCAACGCCTCGACGTTTTCTGGTTTCACCGAGCCGCCGTATAAAATGCGAAGCTTGTTTGAGAATTCTTCGCCGAAGGCTTTTGCCGCCTCGCCACGAATCAGCACGTGCGCCTCGGCAGCGAGTTGGGGTGTGGCAGTTTTTCCGGTGCCGATCGCCCACACGGGTTCGTAGGCGACCACCAGTTTCGGCGCTTTCTTGCTGGAGATGGCGTGAAAGGCACGCAGGCACTGGCGGCGTAACACATCTTCGGTGAGATTGGCTTCGCGTTCTTCCAGAACTTCTCCTACGCAGACGATGGGCGTAAGTCCCGCTTCCAGCGCAGCTTTCAGCTTGAAATTTACCATGTCGTCGGTTTCCCCGAAATACTGGCGGCGCTCGGAATGGCCGATGATCACATGGGTGCAGCCGATATCGAGCAACATGCTGGGGCAAATTTCGCCGGTGTAGGCACCCTCTTTTTCCCAGTACAGGTCTTGCGCGCCGATGGCGACGTTCGAGCCCTTTGCCGCTTCAATGGCCACGTAAAGATCGATGTAGGGTGGGCAGACCACGATTTCGTCCCGGGTATGACCAGCGACCATGGGCAAAAAATCACGGAAGAAGTCTCCTGTCTGATTGGGATTCTTGTTCATCTTCCAGTTGGCGGCCATCACCTTTTTGCGAGGCATGACATCCTTTCGAGAGAAGCTCGTAGAACGTAAAGTTCACGGACACAACCAAACCCATAGGTCCTTCGCGGCCTCAAGGCCACTCAACTTGACAATTGGATTCACTTCTTACCCGTCAACGCTTCCACACCGGGGAGTTTCTTTCCCTCGAGAAATTCGAGCGAAGCTCCGCCGCCGGTGGAGATGTGGGTGATCTTGTCGGCCACGCCGGCTGCGTGCACGGCTGACACAGAATCGCCGCCTCCTACGATCGAGGTCGTTCCCACGTTCCCGGCGACGGCGCGGGCAATCTTGAATGTGCCCTTGGCGAAGGGCGCTACTTCAAATACGCCCATGGGGCCGTTCCACACGATGGTGCGGGCATGGGCGATCGCTTCCGTGAAGATCTCCGCCGTCATGGGTCCGATATCGAGGGCCATCAGGTTGGCTGGGATATGACCGCTGGCCACGGTTTGCACGGTTGCGCCGATGTCGATTTTGTCGGCTACTACGTGGTCTACTGGTAACAGGAATTTCATTTTGTGGTTTTTTGCTTCCTGCAAGAGCTGGCGCGCCAGATCGAGCTTGTCTTCCTCGACCAGGGATTTGCCGACGGGCTCACCCTGAGCTTTGAGGAAGGTATAGGCCATGCCGCCGCCGATCATGAGGGCGTCGACTTTACCCAGCAGATTACGGATCACGCCGATTTTGTCGCTGACCTTGGCCCCGCCCAGGATGGCGATGAAGGGACGCTCCGGTTTTTTCAGCACTTTGCCCAGGTACTCGAGCTCCTTTTCCATGAGCAGGCCGGCGGCCGACTTCTTTACGAATTTAGTGATGCCGACCGTTGAAGCATGGGCGCGATGCGCAGTGCCGAAGGCGTCGTTTACGTAATAGTCGGCCAGGCTGGCAAGTTGTTTAGAAAACTTCTCGTCGTTGGCTTCCTCTTCGGGATGAAAGCGGAGATTCTCCAGCAGCAGAGTCTGGCCCTTTTCCAGTTGTCCCGCCATTTCCTCGGCTTCCGGCCCGACGCAATCGGGGCAGAAGCCCACGTTTTCGTCCGGGGCCAGTTCCTTGTCCAGGAGCATGCGCAGGCGCTCCGCCACTGGTTTGAGGGTCATTTTGGGATTGGGTTTTCCCTTCGGCCGGCCCAGATGGGAGACCAGCACCAGGCGGGCTCCGCGACGCAGGGCGTACTCAATTGTGGGTAGAGTTTCGCGGATGCGAGTGTCGTCGATGACGCGGCCGTCTTCGAGCGGGACATTGAAGTCAACCCGCATGAGGACGCGGCGATTGCTGAGAGCAAGATCGCGGATGGAGAGCTTTGACATGACGGGCGTCCTTTAGCTGTTCCGGCGGCCGTGAGGCGGTGTCTCGCCCTCCACGCGGGCGCGGGCTCCTTCGACTTCGCTCAGGACGGGTCCGCGCCACACGAGCTTACAGGCCCTTGTTTCCTAGATAGCTGATCAGGTCGCGGACGCGGGAAGAGTAGCCCCACTCATTGTCGTACCACGAGATGACCTTCACGCAGTTGCCTGCCACCACCAGGGTCATGGGCGCATCGACGATGGAAGAACGGCCATCCCCCTTGAAGTCGGCCGAAACCAGTTCATTTACCTCGTATCCGAGATAGCCTTTTAGAGGGCCACTCTCGGAGGCTTTCTGCAGTGCCGCGTTCACTTCTTCCTTGGTCGTCTTCTTTTCTACAAACGCGACTAAATCCACCGCCGAGACGTTTGGGGTGGGTACACGCATGGAGAAGCCGTCGAGTTTGCCGGCCAGGTCAGGAATGACGAGCCTCAGCGCTTTGGCGGCACCTGTCGAGGTGGGAATCATGTTGATCGCGGCCGCGCGGGCGCGCCGTAGGTCTTTGTGCGGGAAGTCCAGGATCACTTGATCGTTGGTATAGGAATGGATCGTGGTCATGGTGCCGCTGACGATCTTGAAATTGTCGTTCACGACCTTGGCGATGGGCGCCAGACAGTTGGTCGTGCAAGAGGCGTTGGAGATGATGTGGTGTTTGGCTGGATCGTAAACCTGTTCGTTCACGCCGAGCACGAGAGTGACGTCTTCATTTTTCGCGGGGGCTGAGATAATGACCTTTTTCACTGGGCCGCGCATGTGTTTTTTTGCGTCGGCGGCGTCGGTGAAGCGGCCCGTGGATTCGACCACGACCTGCGCTCCCACCGATTCCCAGGGCAGCTTGGCGGGATCTTTTTCGGCGAAGACCTTGATGGTTTTGTTGTCGACCGTAATGCTGTCCGAGCCGGCGGTGATTTTGTGGGGCAAATTGCCCAGGATGGAATCGTATTTCAGCAGGTGAGCCAGGGTTTTTGGGTCGGTGAGGTCGTTGACCGCAACGAATTCGATATTGCTGTCGTTGAGCGAAGCCCGGAGCACGTTTCGCCCGATGCGCCCGAATCCGTTGATTCCTACCTTGATTGCCATTTATCCTCCAAAACTTTGTAAGACCCAGGAAGAGACTTATCAGGCCCGTAACGGAAGGAAAATGGTAACAGGGAAAGGAAGAATGCAGCAAATTACAAACTGCTCAAAGCAGCGCGCGGGGACGACATTTAAGTTGGAATTTCGATTTCCAGATAGACGTTATTTTGCTCCACAAGAAGGGAATTCGGGCGAGCCAGTATTTCTCACGGATGGTTTTGCGGGCCCAGGGCCAATCTTCCGGAGGGAGAATCCGGGCGGCGGCGGCGAACTCCGGTCCGGTGATCTTACCGCGCACAGTGCACGGTGCAATTCGGACATGGGGATTGTTTCTTATCCGCTTGTATTTTCCGGAGTCGCTGCGGGTCATCACGTAGAGCTTGCCGTCTTTCTCGCCGAACCAGATCGGCGTAGGAACCGCGGCACCGTTCCTGCGAAAACTTGCCAGGGAGATGTACGTCCGACCATGAATCTCGGGTGGGATCGGCATGGCGATATTGTATCCACCCACGACCCTGTGCCGATGGAAGTTTTTGGCTGGCGGTCTTGGTTCTCTTGGAGCCACATCCATTGCCCGCGAGTATGCGGTTGTGTTAAAAGCCAGAGATGCGCAAATGGATGCGCGATCGTATCAAGCGCAAAAAACCAGAGGCAGGCAAGGGCGAATCTGCACCCGCGCCACTGCAACCGGCTTATTTTGATGCTGCCGCCCCGGGCGCGGCGGCGCCGGCAGAGGTGAACCAGCCGCAAGCTGAAACGCCTGCGGCAACCGATGCTCAGGGCTCGCCGACAGAATTGCCGGAAGCGCCTTCGGCTGGTTTGTCTCAACCGCAAGGTGAAAGTGCTGGAGGTGGCGACTTGCGCCGCAGACGTCGCCGGGGCCGGGGCGGGCGGGGAAGAGGTGGGTCGCGAGCCGCCATAGCCGCGCCAGCCAGTGTAGCCCCAACTGCGTCGTCACCGGAAAGTGCCCGGCAAGACGATGGAGCAACGCCGGTTGCGTCGGCGGCCGCAAAAGCCTCTCCCACAGCCGCGCCGCGTATCCCCAAGGGCAGTGTAATTCTCGCCATCGGACTGCCTGGGTCGGGAAAGAGTTCATGGTTCAAGCGGCATAAGATCACGCCGCTTTCCAGCGACATGTTGCGAGGGCTGCTGTTTGACGATCCCACGGAGCAGCGTTTCCAGGACCTGATTTTCTCCAACCTCCGTTCGATGCTGAAGGCTCGATTGATTGCGCGCCGTCCCTTGAATTACGTGGATGCCACCAACCTCACGCCACACGAGCGCCAGAGCTGGGTCAAGCTGGGACATGACTATGGCTACGACGTGCAGGCTGTGTTCTTCGATGTCCCTCTGGAAGTTTGCCTGGAACGGAATCAACGGCGAGAGCGCGTGGTTGCCGAGGACGTGATGCGCCGCATGAGCGCCAAGCTGAAGGCACCGACTTTCGAAGAAGGATTTTCCAAGATTAAGGTGGTACGGTTGAAGCCGAAGGAGTAACGCCTCAATCAGGGTTTTTCTGCAGGCTGTGAGTGCACCCAAATCGATTTCGGGTAAGCTTAAGACAATATGTCGGGGCGTCCTCGTTTCCTGTGTCAGATCTCGTCGGTTATGTTTCTCATGCTGCTTGGGAGTGGATGTGGCGGGAGTGGTTCTTTCAGCACTACGCCGCCGGCAGGTCCGTCTATCATTGCCCTTGCCCCGTTCGTTAACGGTTTTAGCGGCCCGACCGATTTCCAGTCTCCGGATGACGGCAGCGGACGCATATTTATTGTCCAGCAGACAGGAACGATCCGGGTGATCAGCGGCGGTTCGCCGTTGACGTCTTCTTTTCTGGACATCACCAGCAAGGTGAACTTTGACGGCGCCGAGCAGGGCTTGCTGGGATTGGCATTTCATCCCAGCTACAGCCAGAACCGGCGCTTCTACCTCAACTACGATCGTCTCTCCAGCGGACAAATACAGACAGTGATCGCCGAGTACCAGGCGTCGACGGACCCCAACGTGGCCGACCCGGCCAGCGAACGGATTCTGTTGACGGTGGATCAACCGTTCCCGAATCACAAGGGTGGACAGTTGGCCTTCGGGCCCGATGGTTTTCTATACATTGGATTGGGCGACGGCGGCAGTGGGGGCGATCCGTTGGGCAACGGGCAGAACCGGCAAACCTTGCTGGGCAAGATTCTAAGAATCGACGTGGATCACGCCGACACCGGGATACAGTATGCGATTCCCGTGGACAATCCCTTTGTCGGCGGCAGCAACCGGGGCGAAATTTGGGCTGATGGCTTTCGCAATCCCTGGCGCTTCTCTTTCGAACGCGGCACCGGCCGTCTTTTCGTGGCCGATGTTGGGCAGGATAAATTCGAAGAAGTCGATCTGGTGCAAAAGGGCCTCAACTATGGTTGGAACATAATGGAGGGAGCGCACTGCTTCAACCCGCCCAGCGGTTGCAACATGACGGGCCTGACTTTGCCCATCACAGAATACGATCACAGCGAAGGCGAAGTCATTATCGGTGGCTACGTATATCACGGCACCGCGATCCCGGCAGTCGTCGGAGCCTATCTTTTCGCGGATTTCAGCAACGGAAAAATCTGGGAACTGACTGAGAACTCGGGAACGTGGACGCGCACCTTATTGCTGACTACGGGGCGCAACATCAGTTCGTTCGGTCAGGATGCCGCCGGGGAACTCTACGTTGTCGATTACCGCAGCGGAAGCGTGCTCAAGATCGTGGCGCCGTAAGGTAAGGCGGCGTCGGACCTCGGACCCGAACTTCGAACCTGCCTATTCGTTGGGCATCTTTGGTAGCGGTGTGGGGGCGGGACGCCCCCCACGACAGCCGCCGGCACGGCGGCGCTACGCCTACTATTCGGGCTCACGGCTACTTGAGGTTATAGGTCCCCGTGCAATCCCACGTGACCGTCCCGTCGGCATTGCCCTTCCCGGTGCAACTGCCTGCGCCGCTGACCCCAGCAAACTTCCCGGTTCCACCTACCATCGACCACTTGTTGTTCCCGGACTGAAATTGTCCATCCTTCACCGAGCCCTTGCCTGAGCTGGCATAGCTGTAGTGAATCTTGTCACCACTTTCGGTGGTGACCACGAACACGCCGTGCCACGTGGTCGAGTCTCCCATGGTTTCGTTGAACTGAGTGCCAATACCTTCCTTCTCCTTTACGCCTCCTACCTCGCCTTTGGAGGCGGTGCAGGTCGTTTTGGTGACTGCGTAAGCATGATTTGCCTGGTCGCCGACATCAATGCTGTGCGCGTCCGACGCCTTGCCACAATTCCACTGCGACACCAGCTTCTCCTTCGCCCCCGACAGCGACGCTAGCAACAACACGGAACAGCCAATCAACCATAATTTGCGCATGTCTTCGTCTCCTCTAAAGTCTTGAACTCAGCCTGAACCCTGGATCGCCCAACTTCGCCTAATTCGGCCAAAGGCGTAAGGCAGACTCCACCCCAATTCACACACAGGCAGTCCAACCCCAAATTGACGATCATCAGCAATCCAGCGCAAACGCCAGAGACTACTTCATCTCCGCTGTCGCCGCCTTGGGCGTCTTGCCTTTCAGCTCGACTACGATCACATCCATCCCGTTGTCGCCGGTGTTCTCCGGCAAGTGGGTATTGGCCGCGGTGTATTGCGACTCGCCGGCCTTGGCGTCAAAGGCTTGCGTTTTCCCGTCCGGAAAGCTGAACTGCCCCTTGGCGTCGGTGAGGAACACCGCAACCGTGGCGGGATGGCTGTGCATGATCGACTTCTCGTGCGGGCCATAGTGCACCTTCAGAACCCTTACCTGCTCGTTTTCGGTGACTACCGTGTAATGCTTGGGATCAACCTTGACCGCGTCCTGGGCCGAGAGGATTGGGGCGAGGCAGAAACCAAGCACTGCCCCAAAAAGCGCTAGTCGCACTCGCATGTTGCTCTCCTTATGTGTCTATGGGATTTGCTACAAAAAGCACCCAACGCTACTCCGGCGGGGTTGCGATGTCAAATGGGTTTCGGTTTGAACACCAGCTGCGTAACATTGACCGTAGACGCGCCTGCCCATAGAATCAAAACTGTTCGTTTCCGCAATCTCACCGCCAGTTGCCCCCTCGTTCAACGGTAGGACAGCAGATTCTGGATCAGTCGCATAGACAGCGATTCTAGTCTTTTCAGTCATTTAGCATTAGGTCACGTTAGGTGAAAGAGGGGAGATTAGGTCACCGTGGTGACAGTCGTGGTGACAGGTAGCGGTAAAATACGCGGGGCGTGCAGGACTTTCTCAAGCAGCCGTGAAATGACGGATACGATCAAAGCTGTCATCCAAGATGCTGCGATGGAGTGCTACACCTGTGCGAAGTGGCAGGACGCGTAACGAAAAGTGAACGACTATCCCACGCTGCACACGATGGTCAGCCGAGACAACCCAAACAGTCATCGGATGCCGCAAGGGTCGTTCTTGTCACGCATTTTTCGCTTAAGAATGCCGTCAGAAATCAACGCATTCACAATTGCTCTATCCGCAGGCTCGGCGTGATGCTGGGGAACATAACGCTGAAACGATT
>Ga0070706_100000968_pt1 | contig 31344 bp, 27 predicted proteins | sample KBSK5501metaG_FD_65476 | JGI IMG/M metagenome (GOLD analysis project Ga0070706, IMG submission 65476) | Corn, switchgrass and miscanthus rhizosphere microbial communities from Kellogg Biological Station, Michigan, USA - KBS K5-50-1 metaG | ecosystem: Host-associated > Plants > Roots >... | reverse complement strand
GCTCCACCCGATCGCCGGACAGGACGAGCCGAACACCGCGGTCGGCGAGCGCGACCTCGAGATCGCCGAGGCGCGCATCGACCGTCGCCCGATCGACTCCGGCAACCGCCGCGATCTCACGCCGGGTCAGCGGTCGTTCGGCGACGAACAGGAGCGCCTCGAGCTGGGCCTCGGTGAGTTCGCGAGGACCCGCGTCCGTCGCCGCCGCCGTCTCGACCGTTTCGCGCTCGTCGATCACGCGAACGACTCGAGGGTCTCGTCGAGCAGCTCGGCGTCGGGGGCCGCTGATTCGGCGGCCGCGGCCTCGGCGGCAAGGGCCTCCGCGCCCGCGCGCTTGCCCAGCTTCCGCTCCTCGGCCGTCGTCGCCCGGGCGACGATCGGTCCCCACGGCTCGGCCTGGCTGACGACGATCTCGCGGCGCTTCATCAGCTCGAGCAGCGCGAGAAAGGTGACGGCCACGACGACTCGATCGCGAACCCCGGCGAGGAGGTCCTGCAGGACGATCGTGCCGGCGCCACGGATCGCGGCGCGGATGATCTCGGCTCGCTCCGTGAGGGTGATCACGCGGGCGACCGACTCCGCTGGCGATGCGGCCGGCGCGGCGATCCGGGCCAGTCGATCCAGAGCGGCAGTCAGGACGGCCGGATCGAGAGGCGGTCCCTCGGGTGGTCGTGCCCCCGCCTGGCCGGCGGCCGCGGCGGTCGATGGCTCGCGCCGGAACAGGCCCACTCGGACGACGGCCTCGGCCAGGAGGCGGCGCCCGGCGTCACGGTGGGCGCGGTACAGCAGGAGACGGGCCCGCAGCTCAGCCTCGGGATCGACCTCGTCGTCAGGCAGCGCATTGGGTGCCTCGGCGATGCGACGCGGCAGGATCGCCCGGCTCTTGATCAGGATCAGCTGGCTGGCGACCGCGACGAAGGCGCTGATGTTGCCGAGCCGATCGGTCTCGAGCGTCGCGAGCGCGTCGAGGTACGCGTCGGCGAGGGCACCGAGCGGGACCGTGACGACGTCGAGCTGGCGAGCCTCGATCAGCGTCAGGAGCAGGGCAAGCGGCCCGTCGAACGATTCCATGCGGACCTGGGTCGCGGCCTCGGGCCGGCGACCGGCGCCGAACATCACCGACGGTCCGACCGGCCGAATGTCGGCGTCGATCTCCGTGGCCATCACGACGCCTCGTCGGCGAGGCGGAGCTGCTCCCCCGCGATCGGATCGATCGGCGCGTCCTGGTGGCGGATCAGCTCGACGGTCGCCGGGCTGCATCCGGCGGTGGCGGCAAGGGCGGCCGATGCCTCGGCGTGGACGCGGAGCCGTCCGAGGGCGGCGGACGAGCCGGGCACCATTCCCGCTGCGCGCCAGATCCATGCCCCGTACCGCTCCCCGAGCGAGAAGGCGATCCGCGGCAGAACGCCCGTGTCGCCCTTCGCGCAGTCGTGAAGGAGGCCGGCGATCAGGAGATCCGGATCGGTGGCGCCCTCCGCCCCGAGGCGAGCCACGACGTCGAGCCCGTGACGGCGATCGGCGACGTGCATCGCGTCGAACAGGGCGAGCTCGGCCGGGCTCAGCCAGGTCACGACCTCCGCGCGCTCGGCTTCGCTCACCCGGGCCCGGACGTGATCCCGGACCTGGCGGGCCTTGGTCGCCCACCAGTCAACCGAAGACTTCATGGCCCAGGAGCGTGTTCACGATCGGCACCCCGAGCTTCTCGAAGACGAAGCCGAAGATCGTCTCCTGACCGGGCAGGATCGGAACAAAGGCCACGAAGATCAGGAGGATGAAGCCGTACTGCTCGAGGACCGGGCGGTACTGGTGCATCTGGCGCGGACTCATGAATGAGAAGAGGACCTTGGATCCGTCGAGGGGCGGGACCGGCACGAGGTTGAAGATCATCAGGGCGACGTTGATCAGGACGAAGTAGGCAAGAACCTGGACCGCGATGATCGGCACATCCGTGCCGCCCTGTCCCGCCGCAATGAGCAGGCGAAACGGGATCGCACCGAGGGCAGCGAGGACGAGATTTGCCGCCGGGCCGGCGAACGCGACGATGCCCTCGCTGTCGTGGCCGCCGCGCAGGTTCGCGGCGTTGACGGGTGTCGGCTTGGCCCAGCCGATCCCGAACCCGGTCAGGCTGGAGGCCAGGAGGAGCAGGCCGCCGATGGGGTCGAAATGGACGATCGGGTTGAGCGTCAGGCGCCCGAACATCTTGGCGGTGCCATCACCAAGGCGATACGCGGCCCAGGCGTGGGCGAACTCGTGGACGGGAAACGAGACCAGCAGGATGATGCCGGCCGCGATCAGGCTCTCGACGCGGAAGGTGAATGCAGGCACGGTGTCCTCGCTGACGGCGGAACGTGCCGCCTATCGTATCCGCCACGTCGCTCGCGTCGGGCGACCGGCGGCGACCCTCAGATCCGGCCGAGGAGGTCGGCCTTCTTCGCCTCGTACTCCTCGGGGCTGATCGCGCCGCGGTCGCGCAGGTCGGCGAGGTTGGCCAGGGTCCGCGTCACCTCGTCGGCGGACATGGCGGACGCGGGCGGGGCCGCGGCCGGGCTCGAACCCGCCGTGGCCGGCTGCATCGGCGCGGCCGGAGCGCCGGACCGGATCGCCGGCCCCGGCATCGGCCTGGCGCCCGACAGTTCGAGCTCGAGCTCGTGCTTGGCGTCGAGCATCGTCCGCTTGAAGTCGTCTGCCTGGCGCAGCATCCGGAGAAGCGAGATCCCCGACTCGGATGCGGTCAGGATCTCGAGGTCGCCGAAGCCGAAGATGCGGCCGAAGATCGACTCGGTCAGGATCGCGTCGTTGATCTTCTCGAGGGAGCTGTCGATCACCCGTTTGTTGATGACGCCCTCGGTCTTCAGGACGCGCCGCGACGTCACGACGAATTCCTCGTTCTGCCACCGCAGGATCTGCCAACCGAGGTAGAGCAGGCCGCCGACGACGAGCACGACGATCACCCACCCGAGCGGGGCCTTCAGGGCGTCGGGCGCGAACCCGGACAGGATCAGGAGGGCGATCGCCGCGATCCAGGCGAGGATCGCGTATCGGGCATCGGCGACGACGACGAACCAATGCTGATGCTCGCGCCGGAGCTGCTGTTCTCCCGATGCAAGCAGGTTGTCGAGATATCCCATCGACTCTGGTTCTCCTGTCAGGCCCGCGGATGGGCCCTGGTGTAGACCTCGCGGACCCGCTCGCCGGTCACGTGGGTGTAGAGCTGGGTCGTGGAGATACTCGCATGACCGAGCAACTCCTGGACGATGCGCAGGTCGGCGCCGCCTTCGAGCAGGTGCGTCGCGAACGAGTGGCGAAGGGTGTGCGGGCTCACCGCGGCCGGCAGGCCGGCGCCCCGGGCGGCGACCTTGACCATCGCGAAGGCCTGTTGCCGGGCCAGCCGCCGGCCGCGGTCGCCGAGAAACAGCGGGCCGCCTCGGAGCGGCTCCACGTCGGCGAGGGTCAGCAGGGCCGGGCGACCCTCGTCCAGCCAGCGGGCGAGCCAATCGAGGGCGATGTCGCCGACCGGCACGAGACGCTCCTTGTCGCCCTTTCCGATGACGCGGACGAAGCCACCGTCCGTCGAGAGATCCTCGCGATCGAGCCCGAGCGCCTCGCTCACCCGGAGGCCCGCGGCGTACAGGAGCTCGAGCAGAGCCCGCGCCCGGAGATCGGGCGCCGCCTCGAGCAGCGTGTCGACCTCGGCCACCGTCAGGGTCTCGGGCAGGAGGCGTGGCTGGCGCGGCAGGTCGAGATGGGCGGCGACGTCGCGATCGATGAGGCCGTCACCGTAGGCGAACCGGTAGAAGCCGCGGATGGTGGCGGCGCGCCGACGGAGCGAGGTCGGGGCGAGTCCGGGGTCGTCCGGGCGGCCGCGCCTCGTCCGGGCAGCGAGATGCCGGCGGGCCGCGTCCGGCCCGGCGGCCCACGACTCGACCACCCCCTCCCCCGATGCGAAGTCGGCGAGATCGCCGCGATACGCGCGGATCGTGGCCGCCGAGAGCCCGCGTTCGACGCGCAGGTAGGTCAGGTAGTCCTCGATCGCGCGTTCGAGCGGCGGCGGGACTGACGTCACGGGCACAGCGGTTCGCTCCGAACGGATCAGCCCGACATCTCGGACCGGGAGCGCCACGCCTCGGCCCGATCGAGCATCTCGCGCGCCGAGGCAACCGTCGCCGTGCCATCCGTCGATCCCGTCGCGGCGCCGGCGTTGGCACCGCCGAGCATCTGGCCGAGCTCGACGATCCGCCCGTCGTGATCGAGCCGGGTGACCTCGGTGATCGTCCGCCCGTCGCGTTCCCGCTTGGTGATCTGGAAATGGGCGTCGGCATATGCGGCGATCTGCGGCAGATGCGTGACGCACAGGACCTGGTGACGGCGGCCCAGGGTCCACAGGCTCCGCCCAACCGGGTCGGCGCTCCGGCCGCCGATCCCGGCGTCGATCTCGTCGAACACGAGCGTAGGCGTGTCGTCGACCTCGGCGAGGACTTCCTTGACCGCGAGGGCGACCCGGCTCAGCTCCCCGCCCGAGGCGATCCGGGCGAGCGCCCGGGCCGGCTCGCCGGCGTTCGGCGCGATCCGGAACACGACCTGGTCGATCCCGGTGGCGTCGAAGGCAAAGGCATCGCCGTCGATCTCGACGGCCGGCTCGTCGCGGCCGGCCGTGCGCCGGCCGAGACCGACCTCGAAGACGTCGGGCGGGAAGCCGAGCTGGCCGAGCACGCCGCCGACGTCGTCGGCCAGCGCCCGGCCCGCCGTCGCCCGTGCCGCGGACAGGTCGGCGGCGCAAGCGGCCACCCGATCGAGCAGCCGGGAATCCTCGGCCTGGCGTGCCGCGCGCTCGTCGTCGATCCCCCGCAGCCGCTCCGCCTCGGCGGCCGCGCGTTCCCCGTGGGCGATGACCGCTGTCTCGTCGTCACCGAACCGCCGCTCGAGCCCGAAGATCGCCGACAGGCGATCCGCCAACCGGGCGAGCTCGGCCGGATCGTGGTCGACCGATTCGGCGAGCTCACGGACGGTCGAGGCGACGTCCTCGAGCTCGGCCTCGAGCCCGCCGAGGCGCTCTGCGATCTCAGCGAACCGTTGATCGATCTTGGCCAGCGACCGCGCCTCGTGGTGGGCGCGGGCCGTCACGTCGCGGGCACCGCCATCGTCGCCGGCTAGGGCGTCGAGCAGCGTCGTGCTACCACGAGCGATCGCCTCGCCGTGCTGTGCGGCGTCGAGCCGGATCCGGATCTCGTCGGCCTCGCGGGGTCGAAGGTGAGCCGCCGTGATCTCGGCCGCCTCGTGCTCGGCGAGATCGAGGCGCCTCGACAGCTCGCGGGGGTCGAGCTCGAGTGACACGAGGAGCGCCCGGTTCTCACGCCAGCGGTCGACGGCAGCCGCGACGGCGGCGCGCAGCGCGGCGTGGCCGCCGAACGCATCGAGCAGGTCCCGCTGCCAGCGCTCGTCGAGCAGCCGCTGCTGGTCGTGCTGGCCGTGGATCTCGACGAGCGCCCCCGCGACCTCCGCGAGCGCGGCGGCGGTCACCGGCTCGTCGTCGAGACGTGCCGTCGAGCGACCGGCGGCGGACACCTCGCGGGCGGCGATCAGCGGTTCGGGCAGCCGATCGAAGAGGGCGGTCACGCGCGCGGTTTCCGCCCCGTGCCGGACGAGGGTCGAATCCGCGCGCGCCCCGACGGCCAGGCCGAGGGCATCGATCAGGAGGCTCTTGCCCGCCCCGGTCTCGCCCGTGAAGACGTTGAGTCCGGGCGCCAGCTCGAGCCGCAGCCGCTCGATCAGGGCGAGATCGGTCACGGTCAGCTCGAGCAGCCGTCCGATCGCCCGTTCCGGCTGGGAGCTCGCGGCCGGTGGTTCTGCCGCACCCCGATCCAGCTCATCCGTCAGCGCCATCGGCCGGCCCCGCTCACGACGGCAGGAGCTCCACCTTCCGGCGGAACAGGTCCCAGAACGGCTGGGCGCCCGACGGCGCGATCAGCCGGATGGACCGGGGCAGCGCCCGGACCTCGACCACGTCACCGACCGCCACCGCCACGTCCTCGCGGCCGTCGATCGAGACGATCGCCTCGGTCGCATCGACGATGCGGCAGCGGATCACCTGATCGGGTCCGACCACGACCGAGCGGACGGTCGCGAGGTATGCCGCGATCGGGGTGACGATCAGGTTCCGGCTGTCCGGGGCGACGATCGGGCCGCCGGCGCTGAAGGAGTAGCCCGTCGAGCCGGTCGGGCTCGCGACGACGAGGCCGTCCGCGATGAATGTCGCAACGTGGGTCGGGCCGATCTCGACGTCGAGCCGGGTCACCCTGGCCAGGGCGCCGCGGGCGACAACGACGTCGTTCAGGGCGTGATGCGTCGCTGCACCCTCCTCGTGTCCGGCCGGCAGGATCCGCGCCTCGAGCGCCATCCGCGGGTCGATCGTGAAATCGCCCGCGACGAGCTTGGCGAGGACCGCCTCCAGCTCGATCGCCTCGACCTTCGAGAGGAACCCGATCTTGCCGACATTCACCCCGAGGAGCGGCACGTCGACCTGGATCACCGCCCGGGCAGCCCGCAGGAGTGTCCCGTCGCCGCCGAGGACGACAAGGATGTCGGTTGTGGCCAGCTCGCGGCAGAGCAGCTCGAAGGCCTGGGCCTCGGCCGCCCAGTGCTCGATCCGGTGCATCCGGCACCAGCCCTCGGCGCGCTCGCGGAGCTCGCCCGCCGCATCGTTGGTCGGGTTGAAGGCGAATCCGATCCGCCGGATCGTCACGGCGCGGGGCTCCCAGGTCCTGGGCTCCCCTGCCCCGGCAGCTGGGCATTGACGGCTTCGTCGATCCGCTCGTCGATCTCGGCGCAGCTCGGCCCGGCCTGGAGGTGCACGAGGAACTCGCGGTTGCCCTCGGGGCCGAGGATCGGGGACGCGATGAGCGCGCGAGTCCCGAGGCCAAGCCCGGCTGCCGCCTCGGAGACGTGCCGAAGGATCGTCCGGTGCGCCTCGGGATCGCGGACCACGCCGTGGTCGGTGCCGCCCTTGCCGACCTCGAACTGCGGCTTGACCAGCGCGACGATCGGGGCCGACGGCCGCTGCCGGAGGGTCGAGGCAACCGGGCCGAGGACGAGGGTCAGGGAAATGAACGAAACGTCGATCACGGCCAGCTCGATCGGCTCGCCGAGGCTGTCGGCCGTCAGGGTTCGGGCGTTCGTTCGGTCGCGGACGACGACCCGCGGATCCCGCGCGATCCGATCGGCGAGCTGGCCGCGCCCGACGTCGACGGCGTGGATTCTGGCCGCCCCTCGCTGGAGGAGCACGTCGCTGAAGCCACCGGTCGACGCGCCGGCATCGAGGCAGACGCGACCCGCGGGTACGATCCCGAACGCGTCGAGGGCCGCCGCGAGCTTGTGGCCGCCACGGCTGACGAACGGATCGCGCTCGACGATCCCGATCGGGAGCTCGGCATCGACGAGGTCGCCGGCCTTCCGATCGAGCCGGGCGCCATCGCCGGAGCCCGTCCGGACCTTGCCGGCGAGGATCAGTGCCTGGGCGCGGGCGCGACTGTCGGCCAGGCCGCGCTCGACGACGAGCTGGTCGAGGCGCTGACGGCTGCGACGGGCGCTGGCATGGCTCACCCGGCTATCGTGGCACAGCCGACTTCGCGGCGACTCACCACGGTCCACCCTGGAGCGCAGCGAGCTGTACCCGCGTCGGTCTGCCAACCACCATCGGGCGTGGTGCGCGTCCCGACGCCAACGGATCGATCTCGCCCGTACCATCCGGGATGGTTGGGGCCGGCAAACGCCGGTTTCGGAGGCGCATGACGCCGTTTGCACCGCAACCAGAACGTCTGCTCCTGGCGCGGACCACCTCCCGTGGTAGGTGACCACGACGAATGACGACCGAGGCCGATGTCGCGATGACCGCCCGCCCGATCAGCCTGATCCTCGCCGCCGGCCTCCTGATTCTGATCGGCCTGTCCGGGATGGCGGCCGGCGGCGACCTGATGGCGACGGCCAAGAGCGGTCCGGAGGTTGCCTCCGACGTCCGGTTCGCCGCCCTCGCGCTCGGCTCGGCGATCGGCTCCTACGGCTTTGCCGCGTCGCTTGCCGGAGTCGGACTCGTGCTCCTTCGCCGCTGGGCGTGGCGGCTCGGACTCGTCCTCGTCGTCGCGGGACTCGTCCTCCTGGTCGTGGCGATCGTCGCCAGCGGGCTCGACCAGGTCTTCGAGTTCGGACTCGCGATCTGGGGCGCGACGCTGGCCTGTCTCGTCGTGAGGACGACCCGAGACGCCGTTGCTGGCCCGGTGAAGCCCTAGGATGTGCCACGAGAGTCTCCCGCTTGGCTTGGTGCTCAACACCCCAAACCCTGCGGCGGGACTCTCATCTGTCAACAACGTGTCTGGAGATCACACCTAGGCGACGGTCGTCGTGGCGGACCCCGGCGCCAGCCGGAGCGTCGCGAGCGTCTCCCGGACCTGGTCGGCAAGCCCGTCGGCGTCCAGCCGGAGGACCCGCCGGATATCCGCCACGGAGCCGTGATCGACGAACGCCCCGCCCGGGATTCCGAGGATCCGGACGGGCACGTCCCGAAGGGCGGCGTCGTGGAGCCGTGCCTCCTCGAGGGCCTCGAGGATGCCGCTCCCGAACCCCCCGCTGACGACGCTCTCCTCGAACGTCACGATCAGCTGCTTGCCGCGGGCCAGGTCCAGGATCAGGTCGAGATCGAGCGGCTTGGCGAACCGAGCGTTGATCACCGCGACCGACCAGCCGTGGGCGGCCAGCGCAACGGCGGCGTCGAACGCCCGATCCACGATTGGTCCGAACCCCACGAAGAGCACGTCCGTCCCGTCGCGCAGCAGCTCGCCCCGGCCGATCGGAACGACGACCGGCTCGACCGCGGGCAAGCCGAACCCAGGGTCGCGCGGGTAGTGAAGGGCGAACGGGTGATCCTGGCTGAGTGCCGTGACGAGCAGTGAGCGCAGCTCCTGCTCGTCCTTTGGGCTGGCAATCACGAGGTTCGGGAGCTGGCGCTGCGCCGGGAGGGTGAACATCCCCTGGTGGCTCGTCCCATCCTCTCCGACCAGCCCCGAGCGGTCGACCGCGATCAGGACCGGCTGGTCGTTCTGGCAGACGTCGTGGACGGTCTGGTCGAAGGCACGCTGGAGGAACGTCGAATAGAGGGCGACCACCGGTCGCATCCCGCCCATCGCGAGGCCGGTCGCGAGCGCGAGCGAGTGCTGCTCCGCGATGCCGACGTCGATGAACCGGTCGGGATACGCGGCCTGGAACGTCGACAGGCCCGTCCCGGTCGGCATCCCGGCGGTGATCGCGACGATCCGTTTGTCGGCTCGGGCGCGTTCGATCAGCTCCGCGACGAAGACCGCGGTGTAGTTAGGGTTCTTCACCGGTCGGATGACGGCGGATGCCGGTGCCGCGTCGTCGGCCATCGACTCGGTCGGCATCGAGTCCGCCCCGTGCTCGGCCGCCGACGTCGCGTTCGATGTCGCGTGCGCCGCCACGGTGGCGGTCACGTTCGGCGACGGGCGGTCGTCATCGACGTGGCCGTTCGATGGCAAGGCCGCCATCGGCGGCAGCGCCGCGCCGTGGAATCCGACCTGGTCGGCCTCGGCCGGCCGGTACCCGTGGCCCTTCTGGGTCCGGACGTGGACGATGACGGGGCCCTTGAGCTCGAGCGCCTGCTGGAATGTCGAGAGGAGGGCCTTGAGGTCGTGGCCGGGGACGAGGCCGATGTACGTGATCCCGAGATCCTCGAAGAGCCGGCCGGGCTGAGCAAAGTTCACGACGGACGCGCGGAGGCGCTGGCTGAGCTCGCGAACCGTGGGCCCGACCCCCGGGATTCGGCCAACCAGCTCGTCATAGGCGGTCTTGCTCGACTGCCATGTGCCCGAGAGCTTGATCTGGCTGAGGTACTTCGACAGGCCGCCGACGGTCGGGCTGATCGACATCTCGTTGTCGTTCAGGACGATCAGGAGCTGCGTCTTCCGCTGGCCGATGTCGTTGAGCGCCTCGAGGCTGAGCCCGCTGGTGATCGCCGCGTCACCGACGACGACCGCGATCCGCTCGTTCCCATGGCGCAGGTCGCGGGCCGTCGCGAGCCCCTGTCCGATCGAGAGCCCGGTCCCGGCATGGCCGCCGTCGAAGACGTCGTGCTCGGACTCGCTGCGGCGGGGGAAGCCGCCGATCCCGCCGAGCTGACGGAGCGTTCCGAAGCGGGCGAAGCGACCGGTCAGAAGCTTGTGCGGATAGGCCTGGTGACCGGTGTCCCAGACGATCCGGTCGCGCGGCGATTCGAGGAGGCGGTGGAGCGCGATCGTCAGCTCGACGACGCCCAGGCTGCTGCCGAGATGACCGCCGGTCGTCGCTACGGTCGCGATGATCGCGTCGCGGACCTCCCCCGCCAACTGCACGAGCTCGACCTCGGTAAGGCGGCGGAGGTCGGCGGGGCCCTCGAGGGTCGGCAGGATCGGGGTGGTCACGGGGTGGTCACGGGCTGGTCACGGAGGGTGAAGAGCTCCAGGATCGTCAAGGGTGGTTCGCGAATGTTCGCCTGTTGGACGGATTTGCGCCCGCGGTTGCGGCGGCACGTGATGAGATTGTAAACGTGTTCCTCGCAACGCGCACGTTTTGACGCTGTCCGCGCGCGCCCGGCACAGGTAGGCTTGGGGCCTCGACCGCCACGGAGTTGCCCGATGCAGACCGACGATCCGATCGCGACCGCGCCGTCATTCCCGACCACCGCCATCCTGCCCGATCATCCGGCATACGACGAGCACCGGATCTCGTTCAACGGCATCCTCGATCGGCGGCCGGCCGTCATCGTCCCCTGTGAAACCACGGACGAGGTGGTTGCCGCTGTCAGGGCCGCACGGGCGGCCGGGCTTCCGATCGCGGTTCGCGGCGGCGGCCATAGCGTCGCCGGACACGGCGTCGCCGACGATGCGCTCGTTGTATCCCTCGCGACGATGCGCGGCGTCCGGATCGATCCCGAGCATCGGATCGGCCACGCCGGTGGCGGCGCCCAATGGAACGACCTCGATGCGGCCGCGTTCGGCCATGGCCTCGCTGTTCCGGGCGGGACGTTCGGCGACACCGGGATCGGCGGCTTGACGCTGGGCGGCGGTATCGGCTGGCTGATGCCGATCGCGGGCCTGACCTGCGACAACCTGGTCGAGGCGGAGGTCGTGACCGCCGACGGGTCGGTTGTCATCGCCGGGCCGGGCGGCGACGAGGAGCTGCTCTGGGCGCTGCGCGGCGGGGGCGGCAACTTCGGCGTGGTCACCCGGTTCAGCTATCGCCTGACGCCCATCGGCCCGATGTACGGCGGCAAGATCCGCTACCGGCCCGAGGCGGCCGGCGAGGTCCTGACGCGCGTCAACGACGTGATCGCCCGCCATCCGACAGCCACGATGCCGACCCTGGCGGTCCAACGGGACCCGGAACACGGGCCGGTCGTGGTCTTCCTCCTCGGCATCGTGGACGGCAGCGATCCACAGGCGATCGTGAAGCTCCTCCGGCACGACCTACCCGTCGTCGACGAAGACCTGGGACCGCGGTCCTACCTCGACCTCCAGGCCCTCGCCGGGATCCTGCCGTTCGGACTGCGTCACTACTGGAAAGGCCACTTCGTGCGTGAGCTCGACACGGCGACGTTCGAGGCGCTGGTTGCGACCATGGATGCCCCCGACGCGGTCGGCAATGCGTTCATCCTGATCGAGGGCATCGTAGGCGCCGGTCGGACCGAGCCCGCCGGCGGCGCGGCGTTCGGCCAGCGGGCCGCGCGTTGGAATGCGAGCGCCCTCGGGATCTGGGAGTCACCCGACGATGACGTGGCGGCGATCGGCTGGGCTCGCCGGGTCGCCGATCTCCTCGCCCCGTCGTCGCTATCGGGCGGCGGCTACGTGAACTACTCCCCCGTCGACGAGTCTGCCGAACGCGTGGTCGCCGCCTACGGCGCGGACCGCTGGGAGCGCCTCGTCGCCGTCAAGCGCCGATATGACCCGACAAACGTCTTCCGCTTCAATCACAACATCCTCGCGCCGATGGCCTCGCGGAGCTCGGCCTCGGAGCTCGGAGGGACCAGGACCTAGCCCTCGGTCGCCTCGTCGGGGGCGATGTCGCGGGCCTCGAGTCCACCGCTGGGCCGGCTGACCAGCTGGCGGACCCGCAGCTCGGCCTCGCCGAGGAGCTTCTCGCAGTGCCGCTGAAGGGCAACCGCACGTTCGGTCCGGGCGATCGTGTCCTCGAGCGAGAGCCCGCCCGCCTCGAGCTCGGACACGACGGCCCGGAGCTCCGCGAACGCTTCGTCGAAGGAAAGGGCGGCGATGGACGGATCGGGGGACGGGGGGCCGGGATCCTGGGTCGTCGCCGGTTCAGCGCTCATCGTGCTCCTCGTCGATGCGGTCCATCCAGGCGGTGATCCGACCGGCCACGAGCATACCGATGCCCAGACCGAGCGCCGCGACCGCGATCGCGACCCCGACGACGAGGGCGAGATCGATCATCGATCGGCCGCCGTGGCCGGCAGCTCTCCCGCGGCCAGTCGGATCGCCAGGGCCGTTCCGGCCGGCGCCTCCTCGGGGGCACGGAGGATCCGCTCGTCGGCGGTCCGACGCACGATCGCGTAGCCACGTCCCAGCGTCGCCTGCGGGTCGAGCACGGCGAGGGCCGACGCGGCGGCCTGCAGCGTCGAGCGGGCGCTGGTGAGGCGCGCGAGCAACGGACGGGGCGCGGCGGTGGCGGCGGCATCGAGTGCGGTCCGGCGGCGGCCGATCGCGGCCTCGGCAATCCGGACGGCGCGATCGAGGAGGAGCCCGACGCGTTCGCGGTCGGCCGCCACCTGCGCGCGCGGATCGAGCCGGTCGAGGGCCCGCCGCTCGGCGGCCAGCTCGCGCCGCGTCGCCTCGAGCGTCCGGCCGACGGACGCGGCCGTACGCTCCCCGGCCCGTCGGAATGCGGCCATCCAGTCGGCCCGGTCGGGCACGACCAGCTCCGCCGCGGCCGATGGGGTCCCGGCCCGGACATCGGCTGCGAAATCGGCGAGCGTCACGTCCACCTCGTGCCCGACGCCGCACACGACCGGCAGCGGATGCGCGACGACCGCCCTGACGACCCGCTCGTCGTTGAACGACCAGAGGTCCTCGAGCGAGCCGCCGCCGCGAGCCAGGATCGTGAGCTGGGGGAGGTCGTCCGGCCGTCCGTCGCGCGCCGCGGCGGCGACCCAGCGTTCGAGCCGTGCGAACGCGCGGACGATGCTCTCGGGAGCGTCGTCGCCCTGGACCTTGCACGGGACGAGGAGGACCGACGTCATCGGCCAGCGGCGGGTCAGGACGGTCGCGATGTCGTGCCAGACGACGCCGGTCGGGCTCGTGATGACGGCGATCGTCGTCGGCCGCGGTGGGAGCGGACGCTTGCGGGCCTGGTCGAACAGCCCTTCGGCGGACAGCCGTGCCTTCAATGCCTCGAATCGGATCGCGAGGTCGCCGAAGCCGGCCGGCTGGATCGACTCGACGTAGAGCTGGACCGCGCCTTGCTGCTCGAACACGTCGACCCGGCCATGGACGACGATCCGCAAGCCGGCCTGCGGCTGGAACGCCGAGCGGAGTCGGTCGTCGTTGAACCAGACGCAGTTGAGGGTGCTCCGGGCGTCCTTGAGGGTGAAGTAGGCGTGGCCGGCGCTGCTCACGGTGACGCGACCGACCTCACCCTCGACCCACAGATCGGTCAGACGCGGATCGGCCCGGACCGCCTCCCGGATCGCCCGGGCGACCTCGCTGACCTCGAGGATCCGCAGCCCGAAGGTGCCGGGCGCGGCGGGGGCCGATGGCGTCGCCAGATTCGACGTCGCGGCGCCGCCAGAGGTCGGGCTGGCTCCGCGCTCCTCGGCGACGGCATCCCAGCCGGGCAGCACTGATCGGTCGTCCATCCGAGTGATGGTACCGGTGCCTCGGCTTCGAGCTCGCCCCTCGCCGCCCGTCGCCGCCGCAGCTCGCGACCGCAGCTCGCCGCCGCACGGATGATCGCGAGTGAAGCGACGATCGGCATGGTGTGCCCATGACGATGCACGAACGCCACGGGGATCGAGCGCGCCGCCTCACGACCAAGGCGCTCCTGACGATCGGGGAAGAGCTCCGCGAGGCTCGTGTACAGGCCGGGCTCACGATCCGAGAGCTCGCATCGAACACCGGGATCTCGCCCGCACAGATCAGCCGGATCGAACGCGGCGCCCTCCGACACGTCGCGTACGAGACGGTCGTGGCGCTTGGTGCCGCCCTCGGGCTGGACATCCCTCTGCGCGCCTATCCCTCAGGGGAGCCGGTCCGCGATGGCGCCCAACTCGCGCTGCTCGCGAGATTCCGCACCCGCCTGCCATCCGACCTCCGCCATCGGACGGAGGTCCCGCTCGGCCTCCTGGGCGATCGTCGAGCTTGGGACGACGTCGTCGTCGGGCCTGGCTGGTCACTCCCGGTCGAGGCCGAGTCTCGGCTCCATGATGTTCAGGCCCTTCACCGTCGATTTGCTCTGAAATGCCGTGACGCGGGTGTCGACCGCGCGATCCTGCTGGTTGCGAATACCCGGCACAACCGTCACGTCCTCCGGCTTGCGTCGGCGGAGTTCGGCGCGGCGTTCCCGATCCCGGGCAAGGTCGCCCTGGCAGCGCTGGATCGGCGGGTCATTCCTCCCGGCAGTGCGGTAATCCTGCTCTGAGGCGCCCGACCTGGAGCGGCCGGCCGGCCGTTTCATCAAGTGAACGTATCTGGCGAGTTGGACGCGATTCCCGCAGGTGAGGATCACCCGCTGAACAGATCGTGCCCAAGTCGCCGGATTCGGGTGCGCGGAACGTCCAATCGGTCGGGTACGGCCACCGGGTGAAACGGCGCGCCTCGGAACGGGCCAGCGCGAGCCCAGCCCGAGCGGGCCGGCGCTCCCGATGCCGGCCGGCCGTTTCACCAACTGAACGTATCGGGCGAGTCGGATGTGATTCCCGGCAGGCGCGGATCACCGGGTGAACAGATCGTGCAGAAATCGGCGGATTCGGGCGCGCGGAACGTCCGATCGGTCGGGTACGGCCACCGAGTGAAACGGCGCGCATCGGGCGGCGCGCGCCGACGCTCAGACCCGGGTCTGGTATTCCCCGGTCCGCGTGTCGACGCGGATCGTGTCGCCCTCCTCGACGAAGATCGGCACGGTCACGACCAGGCCGGTTTCGGTTGTCGCCGGCTTGCGGGCGCCGGTCTGGGTGTCGCCGGCGAACCCCGGCTCGGTCTCACGCACGACGAGATCGACGGTCACCGGCAGCTCCACGCCGATCGTCTCGCCCTGGTAGCTCGTCCGGTCGAGTGTCATCCCGTCCTTCATGTACTGCGCCGCGTCGCCGAGCTGCTCGGTCGACAGGAGGAACTGGTCATACGTGTCGTTGTCCATGAAGTGGTAATCGTCGCCGTCCCGATAGAGGAACTGGACAGGGCGCTTCTCCATCGACGCGCGCGGCCACTTCGTGCCGGCCTGGAAGCTCCGCTCGACCGTCTGGCCGCGCTTGATGTTGCGGAGGGTGATCCGGACCTGGGCCGATCCGCGGCCCATCTTGATGTGGTGGTAGTCGAGGATCTGCCAGAGCTCGCCGTCGAGCTCGATGGCGACGCCCTTTTTGAGGTCACCGGTGCTGATCATCGCGTGATGGGCTCCTGGGGTTGCAGGTCGGCGAGGGCCAAGGCGCGGCGAAGCCGGCGCCAACGGGTCGGGTTCGGGCGCCGATTGTAACCTCGGAAACCACGGTGAGCGATTGCGCTACGCCGGACCGGCTGCCGACTCAGCAGGGCAGGACGATGACCTCGCGCGGGAACTGGGTCAGGCGTTCGACCCGGCCGGCCGCGGCGTCGAGCAGGACCAGGTCCTCGATGCGGACGCCGGTCTCGCCCTCGAGATAGATCCCGGGCTCGACCGAGAACACCGTCGGGGTCGGCAACGGGGCATCGAGCGCCGAGGCGGTCAACGACGGCAGCTCGTGGGTCTGAAGGCCGATCCCGTGGCCCAGACCATGACCGAAGGCCGGCCATCGCCCGTCGCCCTCGATCAGCCGCCGCGCGACCGCATCGAGGTCGCGGCCCGACGGCAGCCCGAGGTCGCCGTCGACACAGGCCACGAGCTCGGCGATCGCACTCGCCTGCGCCCGCGCGACGAGGGCAAAGACCGCGAGGTCGCGCTCGGACGGCTCGCCGACGAACAGCGTTCGCGTCATGTCGGAGCGGTAGCCGCCGACCTGGGCACCGAAGTCGAACAGAACGACGGCCCGGGTGCGGACCTCGGCTTCCGACGGCGCGCCGTGCGGCATGGCGGCGTTCGGCCCGACCAGGCACGTCGGCTCAAAGGCCACCGCTTCCGCCCCGCCGGTTCGCATCAGCCATTCGAGCTCGAGCGCCAGGTCGTGCTCGGTCGCGTCCGGCCGGATCTTCGGGAGCAGTGCCGCAAGCGCCCGGTCGGCGACGGCGCAGGCGGCGGCAACGCGCTCGAGCTCGGCCGGGTCCTTGGTCGCTCGGTCGGCCTCGACCCAGCCCTCGACCGGCACCAGCTCGATGTCCGGTGCCGCGATCTCGAGCCGCCGCCAGACCGCGTATGGAAGCATCGCCGCCTCGACGCCGACGCGCCGCGCCCCGACCGACGCGACGAGCGACGGCCAGGCGGTTGCCAGGTCGCGCGGTCCGTCGACGATCCGCGCTCCGCGCGCCTCCCGGCTCGCCTGGATCGTGTAGCGCGAATCCGCGAGCACGACCACATCCCCGGTCCCGACGAGGAACTGGCCCGAGGTGCCGGCGAGCTTCTCCTCGCCGTCGGCGAGCGTGAAGCCCGTGAGCCAGCGCATGTGCTCGCGACGGAGCCCGAAGTACGCGTCGATGCCAACCGCGTCGAACCGCTCGCGGAGCCGGCCGAGCCGGCCCGGCCGGGCAGCCGCGTCGGCGTCGGCCCAACGAAGGTGATCGTCGGCCGTCGGCGGCGGCGCGAAATCGGCCGGGACGGGCAGGGCGGCCGGCATCGGCCCGTCGGCGCTCACGCCTTCGGGTAGTACTTGGCGACCTGCTTGTCGTGCTCCGCCTTCGTCTTCGCGTACACCGTCTTGCCGCCGCTGTTCGGAATCGCGAGGAAGTAGATGTATTTGTCCGTGATGTCCGGGTTGAGCGCGGCGTCGATGTCGGCGAGCGTGGGGGTGCAGATCGGTCCGGGGATCAGGCCCTGGTGGGTGTAGGTGTTGTAGCCGGCGAGATCGTCCGGGAGCTCCGCCGGCAGCTGGTAGCCCTTCGGGAGCGTCGTCCAGAAGACGTAGCTCTTCCAGGTCGCGATGTCCTGCTCGGCCAGCTTGATCGTGTCGTGAACGTAGAAGATCGTCGGGTCCGAGCCGAGATGGAGGTTGCCGAAGAGCTTCGGGTTCATCCGGTTCTGGAAGACGCCCGCGATCAGCGGCCGATCGACGTCGAGGACCGCCTCGCGATTGACCATCGAGGCAAGGCTGAGAACCTGGTAGAAGGTCAGGCCGCGGTCCGCGGGAACCGTCATCCGCTCCCCGATCGCGTTCTGGAAGCCGTCGAGCATGTCGCGGACGAGCTCATCCGCGGTCGTGTCCGGCAGGACCTGGTACGTCGCCGGCCACAGGAAGCCTTCGAGCGAGGCCCCCGGCGGCAGGACCCCGCTCAACCACGGATAATCGGCGCGCAGCTTCGCGGTGGGATGGGTGGCGAGCTGATAGAACTCGGCCGGGTCCATCGTCAGGCCGTCGATCGTCTCCAGCTTCGCGGTGATCTGCTCGAGCCGGAGGCCGGACCGCAGGGCGATCGTGACGTAGTGGATCTGCTCGGGCTGGAGCAGCGCGTTGACGATCGCCTGCGGGGTCATCGACTTGCGCAGGATGAAGGTCCCGGCGGCGAGGTGCTGGGTCAGGTTCTGCTCGGTCGCAAGAACGATGAACGCCCGGCGGTCGGCGAGGAAGCCGCCCTCTTCGAGGCGGGTCGCGATCGTGGACGCGGACTCACCGTCGTTGACGACGAAGGCGACCTGGGTGGTGTCGGTGGATGCCGGATCGGTGAGCTTGGACCCGAGATCCTCGCGGACGAGGTCGGCGACGAACGGCATCCCGAGCGCCGCCGGGTTGTCCGTCGCCCAGCCGACGACCGTCTGGCGGATGAGCGGCCGGAGCGCCGTCGCCAGGACGATGACGACGATCCCGCCCAGGACGAGGGCGAAGATGAGGAACCGCAGGATGCCTGGGATCCCTCGCCGCCGCCGGCTGCCGTTCCAGCCGTTGTGACCCCCGCTGTTGGAGCCGCCGCCGCGGCCACCCCGGCCGCGCCCTGCATCGGTCGCGTACTCCGGCTGCCAGGCCTCGTCGTAGGTGCCGGGTTCGGCAGGACGGGCCTGGGTGCGCTCGCGGGCGCGTCCCCCGGAGCGGATCGTCATCGGCTGGTCTCCATGTCCTGAGTGGATTGGGCTGCCCGCGTGTCGAGCTCGTCCTGGAGGATGATCGCCGCGGCCTCGCGATCGACGCGAGCCCGATGAGCGTCGCGTTGGGTCTTGCTGGGTGGTCCGCCGGATCGGCCGCGCTTCATCGGGCCGACGCGCTGCTCGGCGACGTGGCTGGTGAGACGCTCGTCGCGGTAGCGAAGTGGCGCGTCCAGCAACGGCGAGACCGCCGCGACCCACTCGCGGGTGATCCGGGCCTGGGAACCCTCCTGACCGGCGGCCTCGAGCGGCAGCCCGACGACGATCTCGGCGGCGCCCTGGTCGGCGAGGAGGCGCGCGATCGCGGCGGCATCGTCGGCGGGGCGTGCGGCGCGACGGATCGTCGTGAGCGGCGTCGCGATGCCATTCGTGTCCGCGACCGCGACCCCGATCCGCTTCTCGCCGAGGTCGAGCCCGAGAATCCGGCTCATGGTGAGCTCGAGCCGGGGCCACGTGAGCTGGACGCCACCGGACTGACGATCCCTCCCGAGCGACGCGGCGACGGCGTGGGCCCGCCCGCCGGGCTCGCGCCGGAGCCGCCCTTGTCGGACGGGCCGTTCTCGATGGTCACCGTGAGCCGCGCGTCGACACCTGTCACGGTCGACACCCAGCTCGGCCAGAGTGTGACCGAGGCAGTTCCGTATGGGACGAGCGCCGCCTGGGCCTCGGCCGCCGTCTTGCCCTTCACGAGATTGCGGAGCGAGTCCGCCTCGACGATCGCGACCTGGACGGCGCGGGCTGACGCCTGGAACGTCACCTGGCCGTCCTCACCGACCGAGCCATCGCCGACGTCGATGACGACCGAGTCCGCGACCAGGCGGTGGCCCTGGGCGACCTGCGCCTCGAGCTGGGACCGCGCGATCGTCGTCACGGGCCGCGGATCGACGGCGATCACGGTGCCTTGCGCGGTGAGCTTGAGATCGAACGTCGCCGTCGCCTTTCCGACGATCGTCTTCGGATCCGGGTCCGGCTTCGACGGACCCAGGACCGCCGAGTCCGGAAAGAGCTTCGTGTCAGGCGGGGCACCGGCGCCCGCCGCGATCGCGGCCGTGAACGCCTTCCCGAGGTCGGCCTGGAGCGCCGCGACGGCCCTGTCGACCTCCGGCTTGGTCACTTCCGGGGTGACCGTATGGGTGCCGCCCGTCGTCGGGTCGGGATTGTTCACGCGGAGCAGGACCGGATCCTGACCCTGGGGCACGACCCGGATCGTGTTCGCGGGGACGTTCCCCGGCTCGCCGGGCTTGACCGCCCGGACCGACACCGAATCCGAGGTCGGCTGGAACGACGGGAAGACGACCGCGGGCTGCAGCGCTACCGTCGCCAGCGTCCGGAACCCGATGCCGTTCTCGGTCGAGACGATGCTGCCGCTCGGGATCGACACGCCGCTGCTCGTGTCGTAGTTGGTGAAGGTCACGGAACCGCGCGCGGCCGTCTCCTCGACGTGGGTCCCTGTCGTGGTGAACGTCCGGGCGGCCTCGACCGGGACGTCGACGCGGACGGCCGGCACGACGCTGTTGGTCGTGTCGACCGCGGTCGCGGTCGGGTCGGCGGATACGGTCAGATCGATCGGGCCGATCCCGTCGCGGCGCGGCGTGAGCGCGATCGTGGCGGACGGCAGGAACAGGTACGCGGCGACCGCCAGGACGACGACGGCAAGGCCGACCAGGCCGAACGCGGCAATGAGCGGAGCACGGCTGCGACCGCCCGTTCGCTCAGACGCGCTGGTGCCGGGCAACGGCCAATCGTCGATCCCCTGATCGACGCCGGCCTGGGGGGCCGGCCGGGCGCTGTCGGCGATGCCCGGCGCCGTCGCCACGCTTGCCGTCGGGTCCGGTGGCGGACGCCTGGGACGCTGGGACTTCCGCCCGGCCTCGGAGCCAGACGGAGTCACCTCAAGGACGGTGTCCTCGTCGCTCGACCCGGGGCGTCCGACCGCAGCAACCGTTTCGCTCGCCACGATGCCGCCGAGGACTGATCCGGCGGCGGATCCGGCGGCGGCGGCGGCCGTGCCGGCGGAAGCCGCGGTCCCGGCGGGTGCGCCCCCTGCCCCCGCCGCCCGGTCGGCAACGGCCCGGGCGAGGGACGTCTCGTATTCGCCAACCGTGCCAAAGACGGGCAACCCTGCCGAGGCCGCAAGGGACCGGGCCGCCGCATCGCCCGACACGATCGACAGCCGGCGGTTGCTGACGAGGGCCTCGCGCGACAGCAGCCGAAAGTTCATCCGGGAGGTGGCGATCCGCGAGCCGTACGGCACGACGAGCGCCACCTTCGTGCCCGGCGCGCTCCGGATCCGCGACGCGGCCGACGTGATCTCGTCGTCGACGTCGAGATAGATGATGCCTTCAGCCATGCCGGGTGAACCCTAGACCTTGACCACCGGCCGCGCGCGACAGGTCGCCGTCGAGGCGAGCCCAGCGCAAGGCCGATCGATCGGGCGACAAGCCCTCCGAGGCCGGAGGCGGAGCTCCGCGACGCCATCCGCCCGAGGAGGATCGAACGCCGCGATGGGCCGCATCGGCGAGCGAAATGTCGTGTGGGGTCCGGCGGTCAAGGTCAAACCTTCATCGCCCGCAGGACCCGCCGAAGGGCGGCGTCGAGCGGGGCCTCGGTCGTCTGGAGCTCGATCGCCTGATAGGCCAGGCCCAGCGGTGTCACGTCCTGCTGGTCGACCAGGAGGTCGGTCGCGTCGGTGATCGTCTCGATCAGGCCCGGGCCCATGACCGTGACCTCGGGCGGCCGGGCGAACGACAGGCGCTTCCAGAAACGCTCGGCGCGGAGCGCGGCCTCGATCTCCGGCAGGCGCGAGCCACCGCCGCACAGGTAGATCCGGCCCGGCAGGAGGTCGCCGCCGCCGAGCTCCTCCATGACCAGCTCGACCCCTGCCCCCCAGACCTCGACGTCCTCGCCGACGATCGTGGCGATCTCGTCGTGCCGCTCGACCGGCAGGCCCCGGGCGTAGTCGACCTTGGTCGACTCGGCCCGCGGAAACGGCAGGTCCAGCCGGTCGGCGAGACTCTTCGTGAATGCCCGCCCGCCGAGAGCGAACATCCGGGTTCCCTCGATCCCGCCCTGGCGCACGAGGGCGACGTCGGTCGTGCCACCGCCGACGTCGACGAAGAGGGCGCCCGACTGGCGGATCTGTTCGGAGCCGAGCACCCGGGCGACCGCGTACGGCTCGGCCACGATCTCGAGAAGCTCGAGGTCCAGCTGCGAGGCGACGGTCTGGAGGGCGCCGAGGTGGACGAGCGGGGCGAACGCGTTGAAGATCCCGATCTTGACGTGGCGGCCCTGGAAGCCGACCGGGTTCGACAGGGCGTAGCCGTCGATCGACGCGCCCACGATCGCCGCATGGACGAGGCGGACGTCAACGTTGGGGAGCCCCGTCTCCCAGGTGATCGAGCGCTCGGCCTCGCGGAGCGCCTCGCGCTGGACGGTGTCGATCAGCCTCTGGAGCTCGGCCTCGGTGATCGGCGTGTCCGGCCGCTTCCGCTCCTGGCTGTGGTTGGTCGTGAAGCCCTTGACGAGCTCGCCGGCGATGCCGATCACGACCTGGCTCGGCCGGAAGCCGGCCATCTCCTCGGCCTCCTGCAGGGCCACGGAGCAGTTGTCGACCACGGCGGCAATGTCGGCCACGGTGCCCGACGACATGTGGCTGAGGCCCTGGCGTTTCCGTCCCACCCCGCGGACCGTGCCGTGGCCGTCGTCGCCGATCTCGAACACGAGCGCCTTGGCGAACTCGGTCCCGACGTCGAGGGCGGTGCAGGCGGCCAGCGATTCGCCCTCATCGCGCTGCCAGAGCCGGCGGAGGAACGCCACCGCCTAGCCTGCAGCCGTCAGCCGGGAGCGAACGACGTCCAATGCGGCCGCGAGACCCTCGCGGCGCGTGCCCTTGCCCTGGGCCATCTCGGGGCGGCCGCCGCCACGGCCGTCGATCGCGGCCACCGCCTCGCGAACCAGGTCGCCGGCCGAGAGGCCGCGCGCGACCAGGTCGTCGCTGACCGTGATGAACAGCTGCGGCTCGTCCGCATCGAGGCCGAACGCAATGACCCCGGACCCGAGGACGCCCCGCAGATCCTTGGCGGCGCCCTTGAGCGCTTCGATCGACTCGTAGGGGCCGGCAAAGGCGACGAGCCGAACGCCCGGCGCGATCTCGTCGGCGCGGGCAGCGAGATCAGCCGACCTGGGGAGCCCGCCGCCGGCCGCGCCGCCGGCCTTGAGTCGTCGCTTCGACTCACGGAGGTCGTCCTGGAGCGCCCGGACCCGGTCCGGTAACTGCTCGGCGGTCTGGGCGCCGGCCGCCTCGGTCGCGGCCGCGAGCGCGTCCAGGCGTCCGCGCAGGTACGCGTCCGCGCCCGCGCCGGTGAGGGCCTCGATCCGGCGCATCCCCGAGCCGATGCTCCGCTCGCCGGTGATCACGAAGCTCCCGATCTGGCCCGTCGCGCGGCAGTGGGTTCCGCCGCAGAGCTCGTGGCTGAAGCCGTCGACCCGGACCGTCCGCACGGTTTCGCCGTACTTCTCGTCGAAGAACGCGTCGGCGCCGGCCTCGATGGCCTGCTCCATCGTCATGTACGAGGGCGTCACGCTCCGGTCGTCGCGGATGATCGCCCGGACCTCGTCCTCGATCGCCCGGATCTCGTCGGTCGTCACCGGCCGGTCGAACGGAAAGTCGAAGCGGAGGTAGTCCGGGGTGACCAGCGAGCCCGCCTGGCGGGCCGCCTCGCCGACGACGTTCCGGAGCGCTCGGTGGAGGAGGTGCGTCCCCGTGTGGTTGCGCATCGTGTGGGCCCGCCGCTCGGGATCGACGATCGCGTCGACGGTCTCCCCGACCCGCAGCCGGCCGTGGAGCGTGCCACGCAGGACGATCAGTCCGCCGACGGGCTTCTGGGTGTCCTCGACATCGAAGATCGGCGATCCGCCGCCGGCCTCCCGGAGCTGGCCGCGGTCGCCGACCTGGCCACCGCCCTCGGCGTAGAACGGGTTGCGATCCAGGACGATCTCGGCCGCGCCCTGCCCGGTGAGCTCGTCGAACTCGATGCCGTCGCGGATGATCGCGACCACCGAGCCGGCGGCGGTCGTCGTGTCATAGCCGAGGAAGTCCGTGTCGCCGGCTCGCGCCTGGATCGCCTGGTAGAGCGCGGTCAGCTCGGCATGTCTTGCCAGCTCAGCCTTCTTCCCCGAGCGGCTTCGCTCGCGCTGCTCGGCGAGGGCCGCCTCGAACCCCGCCCGATCGACCGCCACGCCGTACTCCGCGGCGAGCTCGATCGTCAGGTCGATCGGGAAGCCGAACGTATCGTGGAGCCGGAACGCGAGATCGCCGGGTAGCGTCGGAGCGTCCGCCGGCAGCTCCTCGGGACGTCGGCCGATCGATCGCTCGGCGTCCGGCGCGAGAGGGACGAGGGCCTCCTCGAGCTGGCTCGTCCCCGAGTCGAGCGTGCGAGCGAACTGCGCCTCCTCGCGCTCGATGGCCGCCAGGATCGCATCGCGCCGCTCGACGAGATGCGGATAGGCCGCGCCCATGATGTCGATGACGACCGTCCCGAGATCGGCCATGAAGGGCTCGCGGCGGCCGAGGATCCGGCCGTGCCGGACCGCTCGTCGGACGATCCGGCGGAGGACGTAGCCGCGTCCCTCGTTCGACGGCAGGACGCCGTCCGCGATCAGGAAGACGACGGCCCGGGCGTGATCGGCGATGACCTGGTAGCTGAACCGCTCGGCTTCGAACGCCTCCGGATCATGGCCCATCAGCTCGCGCATCCGGGCGTGGATCGGCAGGAACAGGTCGGTGTCGAAGGTGCTCGGGACCTGCTGGAGGACGCTGGCCAGCCGCTCGAGACCCATCCCCGTATCGACGCTCGTGAACGGCAGCGGGACGCGACCGGTCGCGCGCTGGTCGAACTCCATGAAGACGAGGTTCCAGACCTCGAGCCAGCGCGGGCAGTTCTCCGAGTGATCGGGGATGCACTGGGGTCCCTCGGACAGGTGCGCCCCGCGATCGAAGTGGATCTCGGAGCACGGCCCGCACGGTCCCGTGTCGGCCATCCGCCAGAAGTTGCTGTCGTCGCCGTTGTCGACGTCGCCCCAGACCGCCATCCGGTCGGGCGTCAGGCCGATCTCGTCGCGCCAGACCTGGCGGGCGACCTCGTCGTCCTTGTAGGTCGTGGCGGCCAGTCGCTCCGGCGGGATCGCCATGTCACGCGTCAGGAAGTCCCACGCGAAGTGGATCGCCTCACGCTTGAAGTAGTCGCCGAAGCTCCAGTTGCCGAGCATCTCGAAGAACGTGTGGTGGCGCGACGTCCGGCCGACCTCCTCGAAGTCGTTGTGCTTGCCGGCGACACGGAGGACGCGCTGGTAGTCGACCGCGCGGTTGTAGCTCCGCGTCTCGGAACCGGTCAGGAGCTCCTTGAACTGGACCATGCCCGAGTTCGTGAAGAGGAGCGTCGAGTCGCCGGCGGGGACGAGGCTCGCGCTCGGCACGACGGTGTGACCGCGTTCCGCGAAGAACTCGACGAAGCGTCGGCGGATCTCGGCGGCGGGCAGCGGCTGGATCCGCGGATCGTGCTCGGCGAGGGGGGTCGGCATCGGCCGCAATGGTACCGAACGGGCGACCCGATCGAACCGACCCGGCCCGCCGTCGGATCGCGCGAAGGTCAGCTCTCGGGTGGTCCGTCGACCTCGTCGCGAACCTGCGCGACCGCCCTTGCCTGCTCGGGACGCGCGTGGCGGCGCTGCCAGATCGTCGAGCCGGCGATCGCCGCGCCGACGAGGGCGCCCAGAGCGAGCCCCCGGGCGAAGGTCGTCGCCCGCTGGTCATCGTGGTCGTCCGTGCCGCCGGCGAGGGCGCGGATGATCGCCTCGACCGGTGCCGGAACGTTGTCCTCGCTCACGGGCCCTCTCGCTTCATGGTCCGACCTTGGGGCGGCGTGTCGGCCCGAGGACGGCGACGATCGAGATCGTCCCGATCCCGACCCAGGCGAGCAGCGACGCCGCAACGAGACGGAAATCGCCGATGCGCAGGAGGTCGAGCCCGAGTCGCGCCCCGACCTCGTCGCCGGCCCATGCTCCGAGGAATGCGGCGATCACGAGGAGCGGCAGCTGGCCGCCGGCGGAGCCGCGGATCAGGACGTACAACCCGGTGTGGAAGATCCCGACGAGCAGGGCGAGGACGGGAGCCGGTCCGATCACCGGTCGAGGATAGCGCGGAACTTCGCCCGGCCGGGTGTCCCGCGACCCGAGCCTCACCCGCGCGACGCCGACCGACCCGTTGTCAGGCGGCGCCGGCCGCGACGGAGCGCTCGATCCGGCCGCCGCCGAGGACGACGTCGCCGGCGTAGAGGACGCAGGCCTGGCCCGGGGCCGCCGCCCAGACCGGCTCGTCCGTCTCGACGATCCAGCGTCCGCCGCGGCGGGGCTGACCGGCATCCGCCGGTCGGACGGTCGCGGCGATCGGGGTGGAACGATGGCGGATCCGGGCCTCGGCGCGGAATGGACCGGCGGCGGGCGGCGCGTGGCCGACGAAGGTCACTCCGCTCAACGGCACGATCCGTGTCTCGAGGTCCTGGCGCCGCCCGAGCTGGATCGTGTTGCTGAGCGGGTCGATCCGGCTGACGTAGCGTGGCGCGTCGGCGGCGATCCCGATCCCCCGTCGCTGGCCGACGGTGAACCCGGCGGAACCCGCGTGACGTCCGACCTCCCGGCCGTCGGCGTCGAGGATCGGCCCAGGCTGGGGATCCCAGCCGGCGCGCTCGCGAAGCGCGTCGCGATAGTCGCCACCGGGTACGAAGCAGATCTCCTGGCTCTCGGGCTTGTCGGCGGTGGCCAAGCCGAGCGAGCGGGCCACGGCGCGGACCTCCGGCTTGGTCAGCTCGCCGAGCGGGAACCGCGCGTGCTCGAGCTGGTCCTGGCGGAGCCCGTACAGGAAATACGTCTGGTCCTTGTCCTCATCACGGGCTCGGAGCAGGCGCGCCTCGCCATCCGGCCCCGTGTCGCGCCGCGCGTAGTGGCCGGTCGCGACCGCCTCGCAGTCGTACAGGTGTCGGGCTCGGCCGAGCAGCGCCCCGAACTTCACGTACGTGTTGCAGTCGACGCACGGGCTCGGCGTCCGACCGTCCAGATATGCGGTCAGGAACGGCTGGAGGACGCCGGCGTCGAACTCGCGCTCGAGGTTCATGACGTAGAACGGGATCCCGAGCTGGGCCGCCACCTGCCGGGCGTCGTCGGCCGCGTCGAGCGAGCAGCAGCTCTTCTTGAACTCCGAGTAGCTGTCGGCGACGTCGTGGAGCCGCATCCAGACCCCGACCACCTCGTGGCCCTGCTCGTGGAGGAGCGCGGCCGCCACCGACGAATCCACGCCGCCCGACATCGCGACGAGAATGCGGCTCACGCGAGGGCCCCCTGGCCGAGCGGGTCGGCGGCGACCGCGACCTGGCCGGTCCGCATCCTTGCGACGACCCGCGGAACGGTGAGGGACGCCTCGTCGATCTCGGCGTCGGTCGTCGTCCGGCCGAGCGTCAGGCGGAGCGCGCCGCGGGCCTCCTCGTCGGGATAACCCATTGCGGTCAGGACGTGGGAGACCTCGGTCGATCCGGTCGTGCACGCCGATCCGACCGACGCCGCGATCCCCTCGAGATCGAGCGACATCGTCAGCGCGTTGCCGTCGGTGTCCCGGGCAATCAGCGATAGGTGGTGCGGCAGGCGCTCCTTCGGATGACCGGTGAGCTCGGTGCCGTCGACCGCGAGGACCGCCTTCTGGAGCCGCTCCCGGAGGCGGCGCAGCCGCTTCGCCGTCTCGGGTCGCTCGTCGCAGGCGAGCTCGTAGGCCGTCGCCATGCCAACGGCGCCGGCGACGTTCTCGGTCCCGCCGCGCCGATGGCGCTCCTGCGAGCCGCCCTGCTGCTGGACGACGATGTGGGTCCCGTGGCGGAGGTAGAGGACGCCGACACCCTTCGGGCCCTCGAACTTGTGGGCGCTCAGAGCGAGCAGGTCGACGTCCAACGCCTCGACGTCGAGCTCGAGGTGGGCACCGGCCTGGACGGCGTCGACGGCGAGCAGGACGCCGCGGTGGGTATGGACGCGGCGAGCGATCTCGGCGATCGGCTGGATCGTCCCCACCTCGTTGTTGGCGAGGATGATCGAGACGAGGATCGTCTTGTCCGTGATCGCGCTCTCGACGTGATCCGGGTCGACCCGGCCGTAGCGGTCGACCGGCAGCTCGACGACCTCGAACCCGAACTTCTCGAGGTAGCGCAGGGTGTGGCCGACCGCGTGATGCTCGACGGCGGAGGTGACGATCCGGTGGCCGCGGGCCTTGCCCGCCCAGGCCGCGCCCTTCAGCCCCAGATTCAGGGCCTCCGTGCCACCCGAGGTGAAGACGATCTCGCGGGCCTCGGCCCCGATCCGCCGGGCCATCCGCTGGTGGGCTTCGTCGAGGGCGGCCCGGGCGCGGCGGCCGAAGCCGTGGGCCGAGCTCGCGTTGCCGAACTCCTCGGTCAGGTACGGGAGCATCGCGTCGAGTGCTTCGCGCCGGAGGGGCGTCGTCGCAGCGTGGTCGAGGTAGATCGCCATGGCCGCCGATTGTACGCCGGGCGCCTCGTGACGCCGGGTCTGCCCGGCCCGACGACCGATGGGCGTCGTCGTCCGCGCCGGCGCGCGATACTCCGCTCGGTGCGGACGTTCACGATCCAACCCCGCGGGCCATTCGATCTCGCCAGGGCGCGCGACTTCGCGGGCGGGTTCGCCGCCGGGATCGGATCGCGGGCGGCGGTCGACGGGTCGATCCTCATGATGTTCCCGGTCGAAGGCTGGGCGGCGAGCGCGGTCGTCCAGGTCCACCAGGACGGCGAAGGAGCGATCCACGGCGACGTCTTCGGGGATGGGGATCTCGAGACGATCGAGCGGCAGGCGGCGCGTTCGCTCTCGCTCGACCACGACGGCTCGGGCTGGCCAGACGTCGGGCGGCGCGACCCGATCGTTGGCCGACTCCAGGAGCGGTTCGGCTTTCTCCGACCGGTCTGCTTCTTCTCGGCGTACGAGGCCGCCACGTCGTTCGTGATCGGCCAGCGGATCTCGATGGCCCAGACACGACGGGTCAAGGAGCGGCTCGCGGAGCGTGCCGGCGACGCCATCGAGGTCGAGCTCGACGGCGAGCACCGAACGGTCCGCGCGTTCCCCCATCCGCAGCAATTGCTGGCCCTGGCCGAGATCCCGGGCGTCGCCGCCGTCAAGGTCGATCGGCTCCACGGGCTCGCCCGCGCCGCACTCGACGGGCGGCTCGCGACCGAGCGGTTGCGTCGGCTGCCGGAGGCCGAGGCGCTCGCGGAGCTCCGGGCGTTGCCGGGGATCGGCCAGTGGACAGCGAGCGCGGTCCTTGCCCGCGGCGGTGGCGTGGCGGACGCGCTGCCGATCGGCGACACGATCAGCCGCGAGGCCCTTCGTCACTTCCGCGACCTGCCGGCTCCGCCCGACGACGACGCGTGGCGGGCCATCGCCGAGCCGTGGCGACCGTATCGGATGTGGGCGACGGTCCTGCTCCACATGGCCTGGCGGCGCGATCAGCCGTCGGCGCCAAGTTACCGCCAGGGTCGCGGACGACCGCAGGACTGAGGGACGGTCCTTGCGAGCCGCGCGACAATTGGTGGGTCACACGGAGTCGTCATGGATGCATTGCCGATCGCACAGGCACTCGTCTTGTTCGTGGCCGTGACGGCCGCAACCCGATTCATGCTGGCGCCGCTCGCGCGGGCCGGCGACGGAATTGCCACCTTGTTCGGGCCACAGGGTCATTCGCTCGGCTGGCCGCGCGGCGTCCAGGAGAGCGACGAACCATGGGGCTGGCGCGCGCCGCACCGGGTCGTCGTCGATCAATTCTCGGAACCGGACCAGCGCGGGAACGATCAACTCCCGGCCACATCGGAGGTCTGGGTCGACTCGCGCCCGGGATCATTCCTCGTGCCTGTCGCGCGCGTCCAGGCGATCCGGCTGCGCGTGCGGCCGCACTGAGGCGGCCGCCGGCCCGACGCCGTCCGATCAGCCAGCCGCGGTCTGCTCCCGCTCCGCGGCCCGCCGGAGATCCTCCTCGCGACCCCGTGCCCGGCGTCGATCGTGCTCCGAGAGCGACCGCTTGCGCAGCCGGATCGAGAGCGGGGTGACCTCCACGAGCTCGTCGCCCGCGATGAACTCGATCGCCGACTCGAGGGTGATCGGCCGGGCCGGCGTGAGGCGCAGCGACTCGTCGTGTGAGTGGGTCCGGATGTTCGTCAGCTGCTTGGTCTTGGTCGCGTTGACGTTCATGTCGCCCGACCGCGAGCACTCGCCGACGATCATCCCCTCGTAGACCTCGACGCCGGCGCCGATGAACAGCTCGCCGCGCTCCTCGAGGTTGAACAGCCCGAAGGCGTTCGAGGTCCCGCTGCGATCGGCGACGAGGACGCCGTTCGTGCGGTGGGTCACCTCGCCGGCCCACGGTCCGTAGCCCTCCCCGATCTGGTGAAGGAGGGCCGTCCCGCGGGTGTCAGTCAGGAGCTGGCCGCGATAGCCGATGAGCCCGCGAACCGGGAGCACGAACTCCATCCGGACGCGGCCGTCCGCGTCGGTCGTCATCTGCTCGAGGCGGCCTTTGCGCGCGGCGAGCGCCTCCTGGACCGGTCCGATGTAGTCGGGCGGGATGTCGATCGTGATCCGCTCGTACGGCTCCTGGACCTGGCCGTCGACGGTCTTCAGGAGGACCTCCGGCCGGGACGCCGTCAGCTCGAAACCCTCGCGTCGCATCTGCTCTAGGAGGACCGCCAGCTGAAGCTCACCGCGGCCGCGAACCTCGAACGTGTCGCCGCTTTCGGTCGGATAGACCTCGATCGAGACGTTGCCGAGGGTCTCCTTGTCGAGGCGGGCCTTGATCTGGCGCGACGTCACGAACTTCCCGTCGCGCCCGGACAGCGGCGACGTGTTGACCCCGAATGTCATCGACAGGGTCGGCGCGTCGACGTCGAGACGCGGCAGCGGTCGCGGATCGGCGGGATCGGTGATCGTGTCGCCGATCGTGACCTCGGGCAGGCCTGCGACCGAAACGATATCGCCGGGGCCCGCCTCGGCGATGTCGATCCGGTCGATGCCGCGGGCGGTCTGGAGGGCGGTCACCGTGCCGCTGATCGTCACGACACGGCCGGGCTCGACCGCGCCCGCGGTGTCGTCGGCCTCCTCGCGGAGAACCGTGATCCGCTGGCCGGTCCGGACCCGGCCGTTCCAGATCCGGCCGACCGCCATCCGCCCGACGTAGTCGTTGGCCGACAGGTTCGTCACCAGGAGCTGGAGTGGATGACCCTCTTCGTAGGTCGGCGGCGGGGTCACCTCGACGAGGACGTCGAGGAGCACATGGAGGTCGGTCGCGGGTTCGTCGAGCGAGCGGGTCGCGGTTCCCAGCCGGGCGTTCGTGTAGATGACCGGGAACTCGATCTGGTGCTCCGTGGCGCCGAGGTCGATGAACAGCTCATAGATCTCGTCGAGGACCTCGGCCGGCCGAGCGTCGGCCCGATCGATCTTGTTGACGGCGACCACGACGGGGAGGTGGCGGGCCATCGCCTTCTGGAGGACGTAGCGCGTCTGGGGCAGCGGTCCCTCGGCGGCATCGACGAGGAGCAGCACGGAGTCGACCATGAGCAGCGACCGCTCGACCTCGCCACCGAAGTCGGCGTGCCCCGGCGTGTCGACGATGTTCAAGCGAATGCCGGCGTGATCCACCGTCGTCTGCTTGGCGAGGATCGTGATCCCCTTCTCGCGCTCGAGGTCGCCGGAGTCCAGGACCCGATCGACGACGGCCTCGTTCGCCCGGAACGTGCCCGTCTGGCGGAGCATCGCGTCGACGAGCGTCGTCTTGCCGTGGTCGAC
>Ga0070706_100000967_pt1 | contig 31346 bp, 33 predicted proteins | sample KBSK5501metaG_FD_65476 | JGI IMG/M metagenome (GOLD analysis project Ga0070706, IMG submission 65476) | Corn, switchgrass and miscanthus rhizosphere microbial communities from Kellogg Biological Station, Michigan, USA - KBS K5-50-1 metaG | ecosystem: Host-associated > Plants > Roots >... | reverse complement strand
CACACCACATCGTCGCAGCGAGGGAGGGATCGATGGCAGCCTTGAGCGTCGAACGACACGAAAGCATGCTCCTATCCGCCAACACGTCGAGTGGCGACGAAACGTGGCGTGCAATGCAAGCCGACATCCAGGAGCGGATCGGAAACGCCGGCTACGCCCTCTCCTTGTCCTCCGCCGTTGGTGAAGTGCTACCGGATCACCTCCTGATTCGCGTTTCCACGGCATTCGCCGCCAGGCGGTGCGAGGAGTCGTTCGCCGACATCATTGCTGAGGTGGCACGGGCCCATATCGGTCACGAGCTCCCGATCCGCTTTGTGGTCGATGAGGAGCTGGGTAAGGTCCAGGAGGGAGAACAAGACCGCTATGAGGTCGAGATTCTTCGCGTCCCACCGCCACCGTCTCATGGGGTGCGCGCTCGCATTGAGAATAACCTGGCGCGCAAGGCAATCTTCAACCTTGATGGCACCCGAAGTCGCGAAATGGACTCGCCCGCGACCGAGGACCTGGTTGGCACCGTCGCGTTAAGGCACACCATGGGCGAGCTCGGGGCTCTTGAAATGGACATGCTGACGTGGGTTCTCGGCCGGTGGAAGCGGGGCGAGAACCGGCTGGCATTTTCGAAGCGCCAGCTCGCGCGTGACCTTGGCAGGTCCTGGAGTGGGAGGACGGGTGACGAACTCACCGATGGTCTCCTGCGTCTGCGCCACACAACGATCACCGGCCGGCGATGGCTGGCCGCGGAGAAGCGCCATATCGAGCGGGACGCCTCGATCTTCCAGGAGATCATCATTGACGAGCATCGAGAATCGCGTGATGGCCGGGCGACAACGCCGGCCCAGGTCACGGTCGTCCTCGCGAATTGGCTGGCCGATCAACTCGAGCGGGGTCAGTATGCGGACCTCGAGTGGAAGACGTACCGGCATGCATTGACGACGCCCTTTTCCCGCCGCCTGTACCACGTCCTAGAATGTGAGGAGGGTCGCCAGGACGGGACCCTCGTGGCATTCCGGGTCGATAACCCGCTCATGGCGGCGCTGGGCACCAAGGACAGCAACCCTCGACGGCTCCGGGATAGGCTGGAGAAAGCTGGTGAGATGATCCGGGCGGCGCGCCCTCATTACGTTTCCATCACCGTTGATTACGACGAGTCCGGTGGCGAGTGGTGGCTGAATGCTCGCCGCTCCCCCGACTGGATTCGAGAGCGAGCGGAACGCCGCCGCCAGGAAACCTGGCGAGGTCCGCGCCCCTCCGTCATCCAAGCCGTTGCCAGAGTCGGCTAGTGCAGTTGTTCGACCGCACACCCGAGGTCACCGGAGGTAGCGCTCCCGGCGCCCTGGTCAGATTCGAGGCACTGATCCTCGCACCGTAGGTTTGGCGGGTTCGGCGCGCTGTGGTACAATGAGGGTGATGGAGCACCAAGTCTCCACAGCGGGGGGACAGACCATGCGACGAGATCGCCACCGCATTCAGGGTACGTGGTGCTACTGTGGCGATGCGCAAGCCAACCACGCAGCGCCGACTTTCGTGCCAGGCGTCGTGTACGGTCCCCCTCCGAAGCCCGCGACAGTCCGCCCGGTGGGGCCGAATCTCCTGTGGCTGGCGGGAGCATTCAATGGCGTGCCCATCCTGTCATTGCCCATGCTGGCACTATCCTACATGGGCCGAAAGCAGAAGCGCTGACCCATCCCCGCCCTGGAGGCTTGTCCCTGCGGGACCATACCGGCCCTGAACGGCGGGGCTTCCCGGCGATCCCGGTGAGGCTTGCACGGGCGGCAATACGCCTGCCTCCCTGAAGGACCGGTTTCGCGCCGACCCTGCACGACCACCACGGCACGATCCGAAAGCCAGCCGGCTGGTAGAGCCCATTAAACGCGAAGACCCGCCGAAGCGGGCCTTGCACCCACCCGCCGAAGCGAGTGGGGGGATGGCGCGAGTATACCTCGGATGCCCCAGTGTCCACCGGCTCCCATGCTTTCGTTTCAGGGCGCCCTGGGCCTGCTGGAAACTATCCCTCCGGTGCCCCCTCGCGGTATCGGTCGCCGTCGCGAATGTAGTGCCGCACCATGGCCTCACTCTTGTGTCAGTCCCGGCGCTGTGACGCCGTCGCGGGGACGTATCGGATCAGACCGTGGGCGCCGTCATCTCGGCGGACGATCGCGAAGATCTCATCAAACTCGGCTCTCAGCAGGTCGCATACCGACGACCTGAGCTGGGCGCTCATCTGTCGCGACCCGGCCTCGATCGCGGGGATGTAGTTCTGCGTCACTCCGAGCCGCTGCGCCAGCTCCCTCTGCGTCAGACCAGCCTGGCGGCGCTTGACCTTGAGCCCCGTTGCGAGCACCTGAATATGTTGTGCCATGGCTCCGATGATACACAGATTTGAGTAACCCTCCGAGCGACGGGTCGTGCCCTGACAAGCGTACGCAGCTCTGAGTCACAGGCCGAGCATCGCCGTGGCGTTGTCGACGTACCGGTCGCCCTCGCGGATGTAGCGCCGGACCATCTCCACACTCTTGTGCCCGGTCTGCCGCATGATCGCCCGTTCGGACGCCCCGCGGGCGGCCGCCTCGGTTGCGAACCCGGCGCGGAGCGAGTGGCCAGCGAACTCGGCGGGGTCGAGGCCGGCGCGGGCAGCGGCACGCTGGACCACCCGAGCTATGCCCTGCGGGGTGATCCGGTCGTCACGCGCGATCCCGAGGGGGTCGCGCCGTTTGGTGCCCGGCCTGCCGTTCGGGCGGATGCGACGGAAGAGGGGCCCGGAGCGGATGTCGCCGATGCTGAGCCAGCGCTGCAGCGCGATCACCGGGCAGGTCTCAGGATGGCGGCCGCGGGGGATGGACACCGTGCGGCCCTCGCCCTCCTGGTCGGTCTTGCTCCAACGGATGAGCACGTCCACGCCCTCCTCGACGAGCGTGCAGTCCGCCGTGTCCAGGGCGGCGAGCTCGCTGCGGCGGAAGCCGCCGGCGAAGCCGAGGAGGAGGACGGCGCGATCGCGGATGGCGAGGAGGTCGTCCTCGGGGGTCGCCTTGAGCATGGCTTTGAGCCCGCTGAGCCGGAGCGGGGTCACCTGGCGCTGCCGGCTGCCCTTGGTGCGCGCGATCCCGGACATCGTCCGGCGCACGGTTTCGCTCTGGGTCGGGGGTGGGAACCCAGCCGCCTTGTGGGCCTGGGCGATGCACACCAGGCGGATGCGCAATGTGGCCACCGCGGCGTCCTGCTCGGCGAGGGCGGTGAGGTACAGGGCGACGGTGTCGGGCTCGGCGGGGAGGGATTCCAGTCCGTGCTGGTGGCACCAGAGCGCGAAGCTCCCGAAGCCACTCTCGTAGGCGCGCTGGGTGGCGGGAGCCTTGGAGCGGCGGATGTGCTGCTCGGTTGCGTGGCGAAGCTCCTCGAGGCGGAGCCGGGCTTGCCCCGGGGTGGTCAGCCGCGTCGTATCGAGCTTGTCGCGTTGGTCGGAGCTTGGTGGTTGGCGCCGGCGGGCGTCAGGCACGGCGATGGTGGCCGACCCAGGCGCGTTCGTGGCGACATCGCCCTCAATATCCATGTGACGGACCGTAGCAGATGGATGCACGACAAGTCGCTATTCTCGTGCTTCTACATTTGGCGCGTTCAATGTTCGTTCTTCCGCGAACACAACATGCCCATGTGCGCTAAACTCCCTGGCCAACGGCGAACAAACGTGCGAGCAGGTATTCGCAGGAGGCCTTCGCGGTGGATTCCGTCGATGCGTGCCGCTCCGCCGACGACGCCCCGGAGCCCGCCCCGGAGGCGACCCCGGCCCGCCGGCGAGGACGAAAAGCCGGCCTGCCGGCGACGACCGCGATTGCCCAGGAGCTGCGCCGCCGGCGGGAGATGCTCCACCTCAGCGTGCGCGCTGCCGCGGCGCGGACCGGGGTTCCGTTCTCGGTCATCTGTGAGATCGAGCGGGGGCGGCGCGTCCCCTCGCTGACCACGTACGCCAAGCTCCGCCAGGGGCTGGGGCTCGAGGTGCCGCCGACCGTTCTCCTCCCGCCGCGGGTGGACGCCGGGCTCCTCCTCGACGAACACCTCACTGCGTTGGCGGCCTGTGTCATGAGCCGGCGTGGCGGGCCGCTCGCTGACCTGGCCGCAGCCCTCGGCATCAGTGTGGCCGCGGTCCGCGAAGGCTTGCTCCGCATCGCCGACCGGCTCGAGGCGGTGGGCTTCGGCGCCATCGAGGACAGCGTCGAGGTGCGGCTCGTCCCGGTTTCTGCTGCGGCGCCCGCCCTGGCAGCGTTGGACACCATGGAGACGTCGCCCCAGCTACGGGTCGAGGAGTTCGAGGCCATCTGTGCTGTCGCTCACCTCGGGCTTGCCACTCGCACCCAGGTGGAGCAGTTCCTCGGCGGCCGGGACTGTGAGCTGCTGCTTCGTCGCCTGGTTGGCCGGGGCGTCCTTGAGCGCGTGGTCCGTGATCCCGACATGGTCGGTGCTCCCGTCCTTTATCGGGTCACCGCGGCCGCCATCGCCGCCACCGGCCACTCCTCTCTCGAGTCACTGCAGCGCTACCTGGCCGAGGCCGTGGCGGTGGCAGACGAGGCGGTTCCAGGCTCCGTTGAGGTCCTCGGTCGCCCCATGGCGCAGGACGCGGGTGAGGGGAGGGCTAGCACGGCCGAAGATGTGAGTGCTGACTGCTGACACACCCATGCGCATGTGCTGCCAACCTCGTTGCGCGTCACACCCGGCCGCCCGCTTGGTCCCCGGCGTGGCCGCCGTGCCGCCCCGCGACGACACAACGTCGAGTACACTCGCCGCCGTGACGCCGCCGGAGACCTATGAACGGATCACCGTCTACGTGCGACCGGGGCAACGGGGCTGGCTGGAGGACGTGCTCGACAAGGAGGTCCGCGATGCCCTGGGCAAGCCGATCAGGAGCATCTCTGCGTCGGACGTCATTCGCCTGGCCATCGACCGGCTGCAGGGCGCCGTCCAAGAGGAGGGCTTCCCGCTGCTCCGGGAGTTGATCCTGGCGGCCAATAAGGACGCCGAGACGTTCAGTGGCCGCAAGAACCGAGGGCTTCCGAAGCCCGACCGCAGACCGTAAAACGTAAGGGGAGGAGAGCGTGATGAGCGTATGCGAACCGGCCGGCCCGCCACGGGAGTTGCCCATCGGCGGCGAGGTCTCCGACCACCTTTGGCAACGCTTGGTGGAGGGCCAGCCGATGCTGCTGCTCCACGCCGGCAGGCCCGCCGCGGTGGTGGTTGATCTCGACAGCTGGGATGAGGTCGAGGCCCTGGCAGCAGGAGAGTGATCACCTCGGCGTCCTCGGCGCGTTCCGTGGTCCCAACGCCCGAATTCCCGCACCCTCTGATATAGCCTTTCCCCTATAATCCCCAACTTCCACCACAGGGGGGCAGCCGGATGCCGGGAGTTGGGCACCAAATCCGCAGCACGCGTCTTGCTCGCGGGTTGACACAGCAGGAGCTGGCGCGAGCAGCGGGCATGGCGCAGGGGGATGTGTCGCTCATCGAGCGCGGCCTCACCAATCCCACCGTGCGGACGGTAGAGCGGCTGGTCGAGGTGATCGGCACCAAGACGATCCGGGTATCGGCGCGGCAGAGGGCAGCCCCGACGCGGGTGCCGGGAGTGCTCCATCCGGTCACGCCTGACGAGGCGCCGGCGGTGGAGTGGCTGGTCGAGGGGTTTCTCTCCCGCGGCGCCGTGACCATGCTGGCAGGGGCGCCAGGGGCCGGCAAGTCCCTGCTGGCCCAGTCCATCGCCGCGGCCGCCGTGAGCGGCAACGGCAGCGTGGCCGGGATCGGCGTGGAGCCGGCGCGGGTGTGCATCGTCGACGGCGAGAACGGCGAGGACCTCATCCAGCGGCGGTTCACGGCGCTGGGGCTGGAGGCCGCCGCCTGGGGCACTCGCCTCCGCGTCTTCGCGGCGGAGGGCTTCGACCTGGTCTCCGACCTGGACCAGCTCAACGCTACCCTCGCCGACGACCCATGTGATGTGCTGATCCTGGACGCATGGGTATCCCTCTGGACCGGGTCCGAGGCCTCGGTCGATGCCGTGAAGCAGTGCTTCGGAGGCCTGCGTGAGCTGTCCCGCACCCACCGGCTGGGGACGGTGCTGATCCACCACACCACCAAGGGGGCGGCGACCTACCGAGGCTCCGGTGCGATCGCCTCCACCCTCGAGGCGGTGTTCACCCTGACCCGCGGCGGCCGTGACCCCGAGCGGGTGCTGGCCTGCCAGAAGATGCGCCTTGGGCCGGAGCCGCTCGTGCGTCATCTGGAGGTCTCAGAGGCCGGGTTCCGGGAAGGACACCGAGGGGAGTGATGAGCCTTGACGCAGACCAGGTGCTGGCTGCCGCAAAACAGCAGATGCTCGCACAGGGAGAACATGGCCCCCTTGTCTTCGTCTCCACGGACGCCCAACCCTATTGTCTGCCAGTGAAGGATGGATGGAATGAGGATCACGACAGCCGGGTGAAAGCCCTCTTCCTCCTGGGACGTGCATTCGCGCAAGAAGCCCACGTGACGGCAGAGATGATCTCGACCCTCTTCTTGGTTCACGAAGTGTGGGCTGTCGAACGGGGAGAGAACCAGCCGGCACCGAAGTCCCCACTGGAGGAGCTGCCGGATCGCCGGGAGTACCTGAGCGTTCTGGAACTGCGCACAGAGGGGAGGACGTTACACCAGACCATGTACCTGGTTGACATTCTCCGGCATGGAGGGGTGATCGACCTTGGGCCCAGAAAGAAGGTGGAAGAGGTCCAGAGCTCCTTACTGACCAGCTTCTTCGCAGGGGTTGGAAGCGCCCAATGGAGTGATCCTCAGCTTGCGGAGCGGCTGCGGCATAGGGATGTAGGCGATCTCTGATGTGCTGTCGGAGGCTGTTCAGTCCTCCGATGTTGGATCAGCCAGGCGTCGCAGCGCCTGCTCGTGCCACTGCCCCTCGCCGAGGGCCTCGTGCTCGTTTCCCATCGCCTCTTGGCGCAACCACGTCTGGTGTTCCGCTGCGGTGCCCGTGACAACCTCGAACCGGTCGCCCGCATCGTGGACGAGGCCGAGGTCGGAGCCGCTCTCCCAGCGGATGAAGACCGTGCCCGTGTCATCGACGTCCGACACGGTCCCCAGAGCGCCGGGTCGCAGGTCGGTGTAGGGATCGGTGCACCGGACCAGGCGCACGCGCTGGCCGATGAGCGAGTCGGGGTAGGCGCTCATGGCCGTGCCCTCTCCGACGTCCTCGTTCCCATCACTGCTCCTCCTGCGCAAGTCGCTGCAATGCCTGCTCGTGCCAGTGCCCGTCGATCTCGACCCCGATGTACCGGCGCCCGGCGTGCTTCGCAGCCACACAGGTGCTCGCGACGCCCATGAACGGGTCCACCACCAGCCCGCCCTCGTCGCTGGACTTGCCGATCAGGTATTCGAGCAGGGCCACGGGTTTCTGAGCGGGGTGTTGCATCTGGTTGGTGCCCACGCGATCGAAGACCAGCACGTTGCTCGCCGCGTTGCCGTTGAGCGGACGGTGGCCGTTCTGCGCAAAGAGGATCAACTCGGTCTGCTCGCCATAGGCGCCCTCCAGGTCCCCGACCCCCCAGTTGTTCTTGACCCACACGAGCACGTTGCAGAGCGTGAAGTGCCGACGCACGATCGCTGACATCGGCCGGTAGGTCTTCCAACAGGAAAACACGTAGACGTGGCTGTCGGGTTTCAGCTTCTGCGTGGCGAGCGCCAGTGCTCCGTCAAGGACTGCGAGTGCCGCCTCGATGTCGTCGTTGACCATATGCGGAAAGGGCACGGTGCGCATGGGGCTGACGTAGTTCCGTCCGTAGGGCGGATCGGTGAGCAGAAGATCGATGCTCGCGTCGGGGAGCTCGGCGAGGACGTCCCGGCAGTCGCCGTGATACAGGCTGGGATCGAGGGGCGCTGCCGGCGACGCCGGCCGCTCTGACCTGGTGACCCGGTAGGCTTCCTGGCGCACCATGTCTCGCGTCCACCCCTGATCCTCGGCACGGGTGAGCACAGCATCCTGCTGGTCCGGGGAGAGCCGGACTACCTCCTGATGGTGGGCGAAACTCAGCGTCTCGCGACGCTGCTCCACGTCCACTCTGCTCGCAACCCACTTGAGGTTCCAGAGCGTCCCGACGTCATAGCCGGTCTCTTCCACCATCTGGGAGTACGTTGGTCCCCAGCGCTGCTCTCCGTACGCCAGCAGATCCCCGATCCAGAAGTGCACATGCTGCTCGACGTGCAGCAGATACTCGAGACACGCGGCCCATTGCTCGCGGGTTGGGCTGCCCACCGGGACTAGCCGCCGATCCTCTAGGCGGAAGCCGCTGACGACGAGGTCATCTTCCTCCGGGGAGGTGAGCACGCTGCGCTGGGCCATCCTTATGCCGCCGCGAGGGAATGAACCGCCTGCTGATACCAGCGCTGGTCGCTCTCGATTCCCACGTACCGCCGACGCTCCGCCTGTGCCGCCAGGCAGGTGTTGCCAACTCGCATGAAGGGATCGAGGACCGTCTCCTGCTCCCGCGTCGACTTTCCGATCAGGTACTGGAGGAGCGCCATGGGTTCGTAGCGCAGCACATCACCGGTCCGGTGCCCGTTGAGATGGCGGCGCCCCTTGTGGGCGAACAGGATGACCGCGTACTGGTCCACGTAGTTGCCGTGGCCTCCCAGGCCATCAGCGCTGCTGGTCGTGACCCAGGTCAGGGTGTTCCGCACGTCGAAATACCGCTCCACAACGGCGGTGATCTCGGGGTACATCTGCCAGGTGGTGAAGATGTACACGTGGCTGTTGGGCTTGAGCTTCGTGGTGACGCAGTCGAGCGCCGAGTCGAGGATCGCCACGTCGTCGGCACTGTCCTGCGGGGGGTCGGTGAGGAGCAGGTCGATGCTCTCATCCGGAAGCGTCTGCATCACGTGACGGCAGTCCCCGTGGTGGAGACCCGAGACGACCGTGACGTCGTCAGAGCGCTCTCCTTCGTAGGCCAGCCGATTGACCGCATGGCGGACCATCTCCCGCGTCCACCCCTCACGCTGCGCCTGCGCGAGGACGACGTCCTGCTGCTCCGGGCTCAAGCCCGCGACCTCCTGATGGTGGGCAAAGCTCAGGCCCTCGCGCCGGCGCGAGACGTCGACGCTGCTTGCGACCCACTTCAGCGTGCGCAGGGTGCGCGGCTCATACCCCGTTCGCTCGATCATCTCGTCGTACATCTCCCCCCACCGTCTCGCGCCGCAGAGGAGGAGATCGCCGATCCAGAAATGGATGTGCCGTTCGAGATGCATCAAATAGTCCAGGCAGTCGGACCACTGCTCTCGCGTCGGAGTTCCCACCGGCGTCAGTCCGCGCTCGGCCAATCGAAAGCCGTGGACGATGGCTCCGTGCCGCTTGTGCGGCGACGTCCCTGCTCGGACCATGTTCCCCCCTCTCGCCGGAAAGTATGACATGGGCCTCACGCGCGCGAGACAATTCGACCGGTCGCCTCCGCCGTCAGAACGCGCCGAACCGACCGCTCAGCGTTGCGCGTCCTCTCCCTCTCCGGCCAGCCACGCCGCGTGCTGGCGCGCCTCGAGCAGGTGCTTGCGACAGGCGCCTGGGTAGTCGCGCTCATGGTCCCCGGCGCGGACACATTGCCGGATCGCCAGCATCCCGACCCACTCCGGCATATCCGTGATCAGATCAGCGGTGGGGACGTCCTGGTCATCCATCTCGTCGCGATTCTAACGCTCCCGCTCCCAGCCGTCCCGATCCCTGGCCGGCGCCAACCGGCGGACGGTCTCGCGCACCTTCGGCACGATCCTGAACGCTACGCCATACTCCGGGGATGAATCGTCCCTCCGCCATCCTCACCGTGGCTGCACTCTCGTGGGAGTCTCAGCGTGCGGCTCCACAACTGCCACGCCCAGCGCCACGGGGTTGATGACGTCCGCGGCAGCCAGCACGCCTCATGCACTTCCTCAGGCTGCAAGCATTCAAGTGACATGGTGCAAGCTGCAATCGACGAGCCTAAAACGCAAGTCTTGGCGGCGATGGGGGCGCCCAGTGGGTCGAAAGCGGTGGCATTCACCGCCGGGCAGGATGCCATCGAGTGGGATTACGGCAACGACATCTTCCTTGCGACGTTCACAGGCGGGAATGCCAGCAATCTTCAGGCATACGCAGGATCAGTCGGTCCTAGTGGTGCAACGGACATTCCCTGCGCCGCTTTCCGTAGTCACTGACCATAGAATCCCGCGAGAGCGCCACCCGGATTTGCAGCGGGTCCGGCCCCACTGGCGAGGGACGGTGTCGCTAGCCGGTCAAACCGCGACGTCACCCTCCACCGCGCGGGGCTGGATCACGGATTCGTGGGACCCTTGAGCTTGTCGGCCTTCGCTCGCCGCGCGTCACCCGTCGCCTTCGGGTTGAGCAGGCGGTATAGGTCATCGAATCCCTCTCGGAGGTCGGATCGGTTGAATTCGAGCACCTTCACGTCGGGAACTGCGGCGCCCTGATAGTTGTAGACGACTACCACAGCACCGTTCGTCGTGACGTAGTACGCGGGCACTCTGCGTGGCTACATGAAGTTGGCGGCTTCATTATTGCTTCTGAGACTTTGATGAAGAATGTATTGTCACATTTCTATTGAAATTGAAGGTAATTTCTATAATTTTCTAACATTTATTCAATTTCTGATTTGTTATTTATAAGGCGTTTCTACGTGATAATGTCACTCACGGCATAAGATGGCCGCCAAAAACGGCATATCTTGGCCGATAAGCAGAAGCATTCACGCTCACCAACTGCTGTGTTAACACAACATATCCTGGCCGAGAGTGCAAAAATCGGGCATAAAGTGGCCGAAAGTACAAAATCCGTTGACGGATTTGATCGGCCTGTAGAGCGCTCTAAGCATGGGACTTCTCTTGAGAATGCCTGTCTCAAGGAAGGTTTGAGCGGAAAATTCCGTTTCGGAAGCAATCCAAAAACGGCAATTAACGCCCTTTTGGCCAGATTATTCCGAGAGTCACAGATAATATGATAGAAATAAATTTCCTTTCTAGGCTTATAGTATATCTGTTATCAAGTGTTCCCTTTTCTCATTAAAACATATTGTCTTCGACAGCTGCGCGCGTAGACACGTCTCATCAAAAATTTCCAGAGAGCAATTGGTCACTTTATCCATTTCAAGCTATGCTTTTAGCATGTCTTCTGGGAAAGTCGCCCTCTTGTTCTCAGGTTCATCTCAGGTTTATCTCAAGTTCATCTCAGGTTCATCAAGTATGAATATCTTATGCAGAGACGTTTCCACTTGATGTGCTCGCTGGGAGGAGGGCACAATCACTGGGCATATGAAAGTTTAGATTTCTACGCCGGGATCTGGAAAAGGGTCTGAAGCTCTACAGGTTGAATACATGAGCGAAGCTATCCTCCGTATAGAGCTCTGCCTTTGTCTGGCCAACTGGACTGCAGTGAGCGACTGGTGCAACCATCCACGGTTGTAATGCCATGCATCGGTTTATTGATATGTTCGGCCTGAATCAGGTTTGTGAGTATTGCAACGAAGGCACGGTTCAATGCACGCTCAGCCAAACTTGACAGCTTGAACAGCGGAAATCACATGGTCGGAATGGCCTCTACCGCCCGTTGGGATTGAAACACCTTCAAGATGAATACCGTGCTAGGGCCAATGAGTAGTCGGAATGGCCTCTACCGCCCGTTGGGGAGTGAAACATGAAGACCTGGAACCGATGGAAGCGCACACTACAACGTCGGAATGGCCTCTACCGCCCGTTGGGGAGTGAAACCCGGCGAGGGCATCAGCTCCGGCGAAGGCACCGGTACGTCGGAATGGCCTCTACCGCCCGTTGGGGATTGAAACCGCAAATGATGCTTTGCACGCAGAACTGGTCTAGAAATGCGCTGACTGGCGGCGCGGAGGGAGGCAAGCGATGACCGACACGGTAATGACGATGGGGCGCATTCGCAGCATCGCGCTTCTGCGGGGCACAGCTAGGGCACCTATCGGCGGAGACTTCCGTGACATCCCGTTCACGTGTCGATTCTCGGCGGACGCCGTGAACAGCGGAATAGACCCGGCGCCCAAGCCCCGAATAATGGTCACGGTGTCGACGGACCGTGACCATTATTCGGGGACGTATCTGTTCGCAGTGGAGATAATCCCGCCCGGTGGTCATATTGAAGTGTTGGCAATGGAGCGATCCTACGGTCGCCCGGTCTCCTGGGCCCGCCGCGTGGTTCTGGAAGGGGGCCGTCCGCAAGTCGAGTCGAGGTCGGTGGCGCGGCGTACGATCGGCGGCGGCGGGGAGCTCGATGATCCGTTTGGCGAGATCAGAGACCCCCGCCCGCCAGGTTGGGGTGGTGTCGTCGGGAGCGCCATGCGGTACATACGCATCCTGAATCCCGCAGCCGACGAACCGGGAATATGGACGGTGCGGATTCGCAATCAGGACCAAGACGATCAGCAGTTCCGCATCACCGTCGACTATCCGGAGACCGTTCAAATGCTCCGCGAAACCCGGATCCCCTTCCAGCTCATCAACCGGGCCTTCGCGCAAGCGCTCTTGTCGATGCAGTTGCGCATCCACATCGACAGCGGACGGGCACGCATCCAGTTCGACAGAACATTCCGGCAACTGACAGGCATTCAAGACCAGACCATATCAGTCACCGACGCGCTCCAGGACATCAATCTGCAACAGTTCACCCTCCAGATAGGCAACGAAGCGGGAGTCCCCACAATCGTCGCTGGCCTTGACCTAGAAGATCGCGGAGACGAGATCGGCCTTCCTGGGCCCAACATCAACGTAGACAACCTGGCGATTGCCTGCCGCGTGCAGTTGGACTTCGCTTACCCGCGCGGCCCTGATTTCTTTGAGACCGCGATGAGAAGAGAGAACTACCAGGTCGTCCGCCAACCAATCGGCGTTATAGCATGGCTCGACGCCCACGCAAACATCAGCGGACTCTGGGCATCGTTCTTAAACGCGATCTTGACGGCCACCGGTTGGTTGGGGATCACGTCTGGATCAAGCCTCGATGACTACGTTCAGTCCGCCCTCCGCGACGCCGAACAGACGCTAACTTTCATCCTTCAAAACGCAGCCCCGTACTTTCAAGACGTCATCATGCACCTGGCGAACCGGGACGACGTCCTATTCCGGCTTACCGCAGACGACGACGCCATCATCGTCTTGCACCACCATCGCCCGCGCCCGCGGGACTTTATCGACGTTCAGCCCACTTACGGGGCCGGCACCGATGGCGAGGTGATCGGGAGGACCGTTGCCGTTCGAGGACCGGCGAGTCCGGCCCTCGCGACCTCCAACGCACCGACCACGGTGTCAAGGCGCACCGGTTCGCGGGCGACCAGTGCGAGGTCTCAGTCCGGTGGCCGCCTGTACGAAGGCGACATCGATCACATTGTCGTCTTGATGATGGAGAACCGTTCATTCGACCATATGCTGGGATACCGCCATTTCGCCCATCCCCAAGTCAACGGGCTGACGGGTAACGAGTCGAATCCCTTCTCGCACGGCGCGCCGTATGACGTCTATCATCTCCCCGTCACTTCAGGACTCGTGAGTCCCGAACATGGCTTCGATGCGACGCTCGAGCAGATCGCCGACGGATCGATGAGCGGCTTCGTAGAGAACTATGCCACACGATCGGGCGTTGTCGATCCCGGCATCGTCATGGGGTACTACGACCACACCGACCTTCAAATGTATGAGTTCCTCGCCAGCAACTTCGCGATCTGCGACGCCTGGCACAGCGCCCATGTCGGCGAGACTCAATGCAACCGATTCGCTACCCTGACCGGCACAACACCTGAGCTGACCAACCTCAGCTTTTCCGATCAACGCGCGGCCTACTACGACGGCTTCACAATCTTCGACTACCTGTCACAGGAAGGCATCGACTGGGCTTACGCCGAAGGGAACATCGCGTTCCTCCGATGGTTCGACAAATATCGGATCGACATATCCCACGTCATCCCGTATCGAGACGACTTCAACCAGGGGATCGCCGACACATTTGTACGACGCGTCGAGCAGGGAAATCTGCCGAGCGTGTCATTCATCGACCCCCGTTTCATCGACGTCCCTCCAGATTGGGATGCGGACGACGATCTGCCACCGGCGAGCGTCCTCCGCGGCCAGCACCTCGTCCGTCACGTGTATACACTGCTGTCGTCCAACGCGACGACATGGCCGAAGACCCTTCTTCTCGTGACCTACGATGAGCACGGCGGGTTCTTCGACCACCAGACCCCGCCCGGCATGCCGGGCTCGCGCCAGCCGACGCCGTTTCCACCGATACATCCAAACGGGCCGCAGCACCTAGGTGTACGCGTCCCAGCGTTTGTAGTGAGCCCATGGGTCGACGGTGACACCGTATTCCACACGACGTACGACCACACATCAATCCTGAAGACAATCCTGCAGCGATTCGCACCAGCGGACTTCCCCATTGAGGAGTTCTTCGGCCCGCGCGCCGCAGCAGCGAACGGCCTGCTCTCCGAGCAGCTGCGCACAAGCCCGCGACGGCAACAGCCACCACAGGCACCCTCCATCCCCGACCCCCAGCAGATCGGACCGACGGGCCCGTCGGCGGAACTCGACGACGACTTCCACCTCTCGATGCGGCTACTCAGCTTGCCGGCCAAGTACCGCCATCTTGCGGTGGGCGACACATCGTTCTCTTAACGGCTCAAAATGCCGCTACCTGGCCGCCGCGAAGCGGGTCATTGTGACACCCACGCTCGATTCACGCGACGGGGTCAACCATGGCTGCCGTGCCCGCTGCATGCCGATCGAGGGGTCAAACAAGGACACTGGCGCACTGAACCAACACCCCTCACGATGACCTGGGCCTGGCCCAGGTCTGAGAGGGACTGTCTAACGGCACGCATCCGCCCCCGCGGAAAGTATGGGGGCGGGTCAGGTGCGATCCTGCCGCTTTTGCTGCGGGTCCTGCTCCTGTCTTGCCACGTTCCCCTGCCACTCATAGTCCATGCGGTGACCGTCTATCCTGAACGGTGAAACGGTGGCGTTGATCACCTGACCGCCCGCAGGAAAGGCCGTTATGCGCGCGAGGCTCTCCTGCGAGTCTCCTGCAGGAGTGATGATCGATGACCAGATTTGCCGAAGGCGTTCGCCGGAAGAGCACCCAAGCGACGCGGAGCCCGACTCAAGCAGTTTCGGGCCGTCTGAGTCTGAGAGTTCGTGAAAGTCATTGCTCATTGTCCTGCGCCTTAGCAGCTCGTCAGCGACGTTGCTGCAATGTCCGTTGCTTCATGGTGTAGATCGGCTGGGCTGGGAAGCTGTCCATACGCGTTGTATCCGAAAGCGATTCCGGCAGCATCAGCGTACACTGCAGGGTACCCTGGTGAGTGTAACCAACTGCTTGCGAAGTCGTAATCACTGGTTGCGAAGCTTCCCGCCGCCTGGTTCCTCACGAGTTGGGCTACGGCTGCACAATCGGGTGACGGAGTAGGGACTGTTCTGGCTGCACTGGTAGAAGAGCCACATCCTGTCATGAGGAATGCCGCTCCGCTAAGGGTTGGTAGTATCTTCACTTCTTTGTTCCTATTCTCTTGCTTCCCGCGCCCAGGGTGGGCTTGGTATTGATAGAGCGGCCATCGGCTCAGCGCACCCGGCGCGAACCCTTCGGGCTTACCTCGATCGATCCCCGAATGGTGGCAACCACATCTACCGGATCTCTCGTGTTTTCCTTGGTCATGCCTTCGCTCCTTTAGCCGATAGGTTCACCCGGCGGTCACTCCAGTGCCCTACGCATATGGCGGGGTGGATTCCTGGGGTGCAGCGTGCCACGTCCCACACCAGAATGGGCGGATAACACGGGTCGTTCACGGCACGGTGACAACGGCTGATAATCCGGAGGACTGCTGCGTGACCGCTGAAGTCGGCCGAAAAGCAGGGTGCCCAGGCCGGGATCGAACCGGGGACACCAGGTCTTTTAGGTGCTTGAGGCTCTGTCCGGAGATTTCCGACGTACGGTGACCACCAAGATCCGCCTCACCCTCACCTCATCCATACGATCAGCCCCGCCGCCATGACCAGCGGCAGTGGCCCGAAGCCGAAGATCCGGATTGCGACGGTGGCCACCACCACGAACGAGATCGCCGCGAGCGCCAGGACCATCACCCGAGACTCGGGTACCCGTACTGGCCGCTTCCGCCGTCGCGCTCGTGGCTCCTCGTCACCGTCGTCAAGGAGTCCCATGGAGCCGGGGTCGAAGGGGGAGATGGGCGCCATAACGTGAATCATGCGCGGGTGAGATGCTGCATTGATCGGGCCAATCAGGTTCTCGGTTCCTTTCCAATTGCTAAAGCTCTCGGCCGCCTTGGTACCACGGGCCCAGTCTGTTCCGGCCTGCTGCAGCCACGTCCAGGCCGAGGCGTTCCGGAGTGCCGGCGTCATGGCGATAACACGGCGCAACCAGCGTTCCGTGCTCAGGCTCGACTCCTGGAGGAGCGCGCGACAGTGTGTCCGATCGACGGGGTCTACTTCATACAGCCTTTCGGCGCCATGCCGCCGACGTTGCCGGAACTACCCGCCGCTGTCGAGCTGACGCGTGACGGGTGCGGGCCAGCCTAACTGTCACCACGCGGGCGTTTCAGCGCCGGTTGCGCGGGAGTTTCACCACAAGGGCGGTCAGGTCGTCCATTTCTCCGGCGAGCCAGGCTGCCCGCAGCCGCGCCTCAAGCAGATGCTTACGACAGGCTCCGCCCATGTAGTCGATTTCATGCACCCTGGCCTTGACGCATAGCAAGATCGCCAAGGCCCCGACCCAGCGCGGGATACCCGTCACCAGATCCTCGGTGCGAACGTACAGACCATCCGCCTCGTCGAGATTCACGTTCGAGAGTCCTCCTCCTCCCACCAGGATACCTCTACCGCTCGTACGGGTCACGGTCATGGGACCGGGCAGGCCCTAATCGCCGGACGGCATCGCGCACAGCCGCACGCGATTGAGCACCCGGGGGGTTCTGCCGCTGCAGTTCATCCAGTTGCCGGGCCGCCGCCGCCGGGTCTCGATAACACGCGTTGTTGAATCGCAAGGTCTCGTTCCAGTCCTCCATCATCGGCTTCGCCCGCTCGAGCTGCTGCGAGGGATATTGCTCGCGGATCTCCTGCCATACCGCTTCCCCGGCCGTATTGTTGCCCGTCGCCACGCGAACGACACCCCCACGATCGAGCGCCGCTTGGATGGCTTGATGTGGCAATGGTCCCTCGGCTGAGATCGCCACGGCGTCCCCGCGCTCGTTACGCCCGTCAGGCCGGTCCCGGTTGAGCCGGCGGTGCATCTCGAGCGCGCTGAGGGCCTCCACGGGGCTCTCCGCGATGATGAGCACTGGGGCACTGCCGGTATCCTCTCCGGGTAGTCTCGCCAGGAACGGCTGCTGATCCTCCCCGAGGAATACGGGGTCGCCTCCACGGTCGGCGTAGATCCTGCCCCTCTCGTGGAGGGTATCGATCCACTCGGCCGGCAGTTCCAGTTCCTGGACCAGGTGCGCGCGCACCTGGCTCCAGCGTTGCGGATCCGGCGATGGTGGCCAGTAGCCCCGCTCGAGGCGCTCCTCCGTGCCGCCGTGGATGACGCGTAACTCGGGGATATCCACGTTGGTCGGGGTAAGCGTCTGCATCGTCTGTGCGAGGCGGTCCTTCTTGTCGCGTGTCCGCGGGTTGTCAGGCCCATATGCCCTGTCCGTGTCGAGAAAGTTCTGTGCCGCCTCAATCGCGGCCGTGACCGCATCGAAGAATTGGTTGTCCTCCATGGGTGTGCCTTTCTGGCGGGAATCACGCTCCCGCAATCTCGTCAAAGTCCCCGAATGGCCGGCCCCTCATACAAAGGACCGAGTCGATTCCGGGCCTGCTGCAACAACGTCCGTACGGTCCGGTCTGTGCAGCCCAACGCGCGGGCAATATCCCGCTCCTTCATGCCTCGCCAGTACCGGAGGATCACTACTGCCCGCTCCTTGACCGGCAGTCGCATGACCACCGCGCGGACATCACCGGCCACCTCAACAGCGGAGAGCATGTCGGGTGCCATGGCCGTCTCGTCGTAGGCGACCACGAGTGAGGCCACGCCCTGTCGTCCCTGCAGAACCGCGCTCTTGTCCACCCAGTACCCCGCCTCACGCATGTAGTGGGTCGCGACGTGGTGCTGGGCGTAGATGAGCGCGCGCCAGTAGGTGTGTTCCCACGCCCTCTCCTGCCGGATGGCGATGCGCTCCCACAAGTACAGCGCCAACTCCTGCCGCAGATCGGCGCAGGCCGGGTAGGCCGATGCGTTCCGGAGTGCTGGCGTCATGGCGATCACGCGGCGCAACCAGCGCTCGGTGCTCAGGCTCGACTCCTGGAGGAGCGTGGCGAAGTGGCGTTCAGCCGCCGAGCGCTCATTGTTCTCGAGCGCGGCGCGGATCAGCCGGACACGCTCCTCGGCGGTGAGCATGGCCCCCAATCCCCTCCTCAACGCTCGCGACTGAGCTCCCGGCCATTTGGCCGTGGTGTCCGATCATCATGCTCCACCACCCTCTCGGGGGCTCGAACCGGTGGCTCACGCTCAGCGATGTTCTGGGCATGGCGCGCCGCTGCCACCACGGCCACATCCGCCCCCACCTCACGAGACAACCACCCGATGGCCTCGTCGACGCCATAGCCGGCCTTGGCATGCATCACCAGTTCGATGGCGCCCACCCCGCCACGCGTGTGACCGGAGAACCGCTCCCCGTTGATGGAGATGACCTCGTTCCCCAGGTGCCACTTGCGCCAGTCATCGCGATCCAGTTCACCCCCCAGGGCGGTCATCACGGTCCGAAGGTCCACCTGACGGAGGTGGGCCAGCATCGCCTTGGCCATTTGCTCCCGCTGAGCTTGCGCTGCGATCTGCAACTCCTGGCGCTCGACCTGGAAGGTGAGCTGCCGCGCCTTCTGGGCAAGGGCCTCCATCTGCGGCGTGACGGCCTCCATCACGCGATCGTGCTGCTGCCGGGCGTACTCCTTTGGGCGCGCCACGACCGTCTGTGGAGGCTCTATCTGCACAGCGGCCGACACGTCCCGTGCCACCTCCAGCGTCGTTCGCTCGAGCTGGGCATACCACCTCTGTACCTCCTGATGGGTCGCCACGCTCCCGCGGACACCGCGCTCGAGCCCCAGGACCTCCACTTTGCGGTGGTAGCTGTCCTGGAGTTCGACCATGCGCCGGCGGTCGCCGCCGATGAAGTGACGGGCGTTCAGCCTGCCACGCTCATCAATGGGGACCACCAGCGCGCTTACATGAGGGCTGGTCTCGTCGCGGTGCATCACGGCAGCTACAACATTCCCCTCGCCAAAGGTCTCGTTCAGCCATGCCATCGAGAGATCACGCCAGGCATCGCGGCGCCGGTCCTGTTCAGCCTCTGTCCCGGCCTTCCACCACTCAGCCGAAGCTCCCAAAAAAATCTCGACTGCGAGCACGGCGTTCCTTCTCACGACCGGCGCCACTGCCAGTCGGACCTGCACATCGCCGGTCCAGTCGCCAGTCCCCGCCAGCCGCTCGTTGAGGGGCGTTCGTTCCGGGTCTGCGTTGGGCGTTTCCCGCTCGCGTTCCATGTGCTTGCCGAGGCCGTCCAGGTCACTGAGCGAGTGGATCTTGCGCATCCGCATGATCGGGTATTGCGCCATTGCGCGCCTCCTCTCTCCGCCGTCAGAGGTCTCTCGTCCGCTCCATGACAAAGTTCCACATGCTCCACCAACAGCGCGAACGCTCGTGCTCCTGTTTCGGTTGGGGCACGTAAGGCTGTTGCTCGTCGAGCCAGATGGCGGTCCCAGAGACGAGGACATAAAACTGGTCGGCCGCGATGATGCGAACACCAACCACGGCATCAGCGCCCAACATTGTCGCCTGGTACTCCATCTCGGACAGAGCGCATAGATAGGCGTTGTTGATGGATGAAGAGCCCCACGCTCCAACGAAGGGGTAGGCTCCGCCTACCACCATTCGGATGACCTGGTACCTCCATTCTGGGAGGGCAGGATTCGTTGTTGTAAACACCGTTGTGTTTCCTTTCTGCGCATCACACTGCGCGACGTAACGGTCAAAGGTCCTTCATCTGATCCCCTAGGAAGTCCCAGGTATCAGCCATCCACGGGCGAAACCACTCCTCTTTGGGTTGTTCCTCTGCCTTGGGCGCCTCGTCGGGCGGCTCGCCTTCGAGTTGGATGGCGGTGCCCGTCATGAAGATGTAGAGCCCGTCGCCCATGACGACATGAATGCCAATCACCGCATTACAGCCCAACGCTATGGCGTGTTCCGTGAGCAGTCGCCCAGCAGCGGCGTAGGCATTGCTGACATTGGATCTGGTGGGTCCATTGCAAAGAGGGGATCCCCCCATCACCACACCGACTTCTCGGTACGTGCGCCCCGGAAGAACCGGGGTCGTTGTGAACAACATGTTCCTTGCCTTTCTGCCCCTTCATGGGGCGTTCTCCTCGTGCCGCAACTCCAGTCGCAGCGCAAGTTCGTCGACATACTTCGCAACATTCGGGCTCTTCGCTCGTTCGACCCCAGTGATCCTCGCGTACCGTGCGGGAGACGACCGTGACGGGTTGGCCCGCCATCTCGCGCGCACCTGATCGAGATCACCCGCGCGTCCGGTCACAAGGTCGAACAGATCGTCCTCTAAGCTGAGCCGTGCCACCAGGAGTGACTTTGCCGCTGCATCCCACTCCTCTTTCGAGCACCCCGCTGGAGGAACATCCCTACTGGGCTGCGATGGCTGATCCCTCTCGGTATCAACCTGCTCTCCAGCGCCATCGGGCGGGGTTGGTGATACCGCTCGGTGACGCTGCTCGTCGAATTGCCTCTGATCCTCCTCAAGCTGCTTGAGCACGCTCGGCACCATGTAATACCTGCGGGCGGTCAACCGAATGGGCGACAGACCGCGCGTACTCACCAGCACCTGGCCCTGGCCGTGAATAATCTCAGCAGGGGGCACCAGCGGCCGCCGCTCGGCGGTATACGAGACATTCGGGGCTCGGAACAATCCGCCCCCAGACCATGAGTTCGACCTGTGGTATTCCGTAATCTCGCCACAGCGCGCGGAGAACAGCTTGGCATCATCCGCGGCGGCCCCGTTCAAGATGAGCTTTGTGCCCAAATTATCCTGGATGGTTGCCGCCAGATCCCGGCCGTAGGCATGGACAATCTGCGCGCTGGTCTGGACCAGCATCAGGTGACCCACTCCCATCGACCGAAGCGTCGCCAGCGCGATCTCCAGCCCCAGAATCCGGGGGAGCGTTCCAAATTCGTCCACGATCACTCGCACATCGCGGGGCAGCCGGTTCCGCTTGTGACGAGCCGCGATCTTCGTGAGTTCGCCGTACATCTGATTCAGGGCCATTGTCAGTAGCGGTGCCAGCCGCTGCGCATCCTGAGCGCCCACTCGCAAATACAGCACGGTTGGATTCGCGACGAAGGCTTCTACATCGACTGGAGGTCCGGCCATGGCACGCCGCACGCGGGGGTCCTCAAGTACGTCGAACCTCTGTAGAACATCCGACCAAATTGGGCCGATGGTCTTTTCGCTCATTCCAAGGGATCTCAGAGTCTCCGCAGACGCGCGAACCGACTGGTGCGGAGTGGAATCAAGCACCGTTTGGAACTTTTCCACAGTGAGTGTACGGGTCCAATCCGCCAACTCGACAAACGTGCCCTTCGGGAATCTGACGACAAAAGCCAGGAACAAAGCCTCCATCAAGGCCCGTGGCATGTTGATCCAGAAGGGATCCGTTGTTTGTTGGCCGTTCCGGGTCATCCAGAACCACGATTGGGCCAGTTGCTTGACGGCTCCAACAAAGCCCTCGTCATTCGGGCCAGGCAAGCTCGCGAGAGGGTCCAGTCCTACGGTGCATTCATCCGGCCGGGATGGATCCAACAGCAACACCCGGTGGGTCTTCGCCAGCGTCGGCATGGTGTCCTGCGTAACCTCATCCTTGGGATCAAGGATGATCTGACTTCGTCGGTCACCGGCCGGCAACGTGGTCTCCTCGATAAGCGCCGGGATAACCACGATCGACGTCTTCCCTGCCCCGGTTGCAGCAGTGACCAGGACACCTTCTCTCTCGCGATCTGGCGGCAAGCGGACGACATGGCTCTCGACAACACCGAGCGGGTACCCATGCGGCCCGAGGAAGCCCGCGCGCCGTAGTTCCGCAAGGCTCGCCCAGTGAGCGCCTCGCGAACGCGGTGCGCGGTGCAGCACGCCGGATCGACCCAGCGCACCCACTGCAACCACCACAATCACGCCGCCAACGATCAGCGGCACAACACCGCTCGCCATGACCTCGCGCACGAGACTGATGACAGCCGCGATGACGATAGCGGCGACGATTCCCCGCATAACCAACCGCATCGGGATTCGCACGAATATCCCTGCCATGACCATGATCCCGATGACCGTTCCGAGGCGCGTCAGGGTCACCGACCCTGCATTGGCCAGTGCCAGCAACAGAACGATGACCACTGCGCCGACGACCACCCACGTCCGCAGGCTGCGGAATGGATGAGCTAGAAAATCCATGAACATCCACATTGAATGTTCTCCTTTCGGCGTTCAGGTCGTCCGTTCAACCGGACGACGCTTCTTGAAGGTATTACCTAACTAGGGCGCTGCACGATTGCAGTGGCCTGCTCGCAGTGTTTCCAGCGTCTCTTCAGGACGCAAGAATCATTGGCACTTTGCCTTTCTGTGATATACAATATGTGGACTAGGACTTTGCGCGATACGCTCGCTCGCTACTTGCATTGCCGCGGAACGGCGCAGCGGTCGCTAGCGCTCCCGACGTGTGCACGGCGCAGACGACTCGGCGGCTCGTCTTCTGTGCCTGTGGCTATGACAGGTGATAGCTCCAGTGTAATGGATGAGCTGCCCAATTTCGCTGGGCACTTCTATGGAAAAGGAACAATCTGACGATCTCGCTCAGCACATGCCAGAGTGGGAGAGCGAAGCGGATATTCCGCCATCAGACCCTATGCCGATCGGCGAGGCGCTCAGACGACTGTGCACAGCCAAGCGCATGCCGATAGCAAGCCTTGCCCGAAAGCTCGGCGTCTCCCGCAACACCGCCAGCGACTACGTCAACGGCAACCGGGCACCCGACAGAGCGCGGTTGAAGTCGATCATGGATGCCCTGGAATGTACACGGGCGGAGAAGCGCTTCCTGCTTGAGGCCTACGTCGGCTTTCGCATTGTGCCGACCTCGCACAACATGCCCCCCATGCGCACTCGCTGTTTCACTGGGCGCGAGGATCTCTTGGAGCGGCTCGATCACCAGCTGACTCTACAGAGCCCGGTCGCACTCACACAGCCCGTCAGCGTCACCGGGTTGGGCGGTATTGGCAAGACGGAAATGGCGCTGGAGTATGCATATCGCCACCGGAGTGCCTACCGCCATGTGTTATGGGCCACAGCAGACTCGCAGGAAAAGCTCATTACTGAGATCCGGAGGCTTGCAGCCTCCCTGCGCCTCCCTGAGAAGGATGAGAACGACCCATACCGGGTTGTATCAGCGGTGCGTGACTGGCTCAATGAACACCCCAACTGGTTACTCATCCTGGATAACGTCGAGGATCTCAGCCTGGTCACCTGGGTCATCCCATCAGAACCCCCTGGAGCTGTATTGCTCACCACGCGGTTGCAGGCCACCGACCCTGTCGCACTTGCCCTCGCCGTGCAGCCCATGCCGACCAAGGAGGGCGCCTTGCTGTTGCTACGGCGCACGAAGCGCCTTGCTCCTGATGCACCGCTCACTGCCGCCCTTTCTCACGATCGCCGCCAGGCGTTTAAGATTGCAGAGACAGTGGGAGGATTGCCGCTCGCTCTGGATCAGGCAGCGGCATACATCGAAGGCACCGGCTGTGCCCTGGCGAAGTACCTGGCACTCTACGAAGATCATCCTGCAGAGCTCCTTGCCCAGCGCGCACGGTATCCGGCCCATCATCCTCACCCAGAGTCCGTCGTACGCACCTTCTCGCTGTGCTTCGAGCGGGTAGAGCAAGAAAGCCCACCAGCCGCCGACCTGCTGCGCTTGTGCGCATTTCTCGCCCCCGACGCTATCCCTGAAACCCTCATCACGCAAGGTGCAGCACATCTCGGACCAGTGCTCGGGCCGGCCGTGGTCGATCCCTACGGCTTCGACGAGGCAATGGAAGTACTGAGGAGCTGGTCACTGGTACACCGCGATCCGAATCGCGAGGAGTTGAGTCTGCATCGTCTCCTTCAGATGGTGCTTCGGGACCAGATGAGCGAAGCTGTGCAGCAGGAGTGGATCAGATCATGTATCCGTCTCCTAGATCAAGCATTTCAACCTTCAGTGAACCTCACCGTGAAGAGGAGGCTGGAAGTGGATAGCGATGGAGTCGTCTGCATGGGTGAGAAGCCCACTGTGGAAACAGAATGGTGTAAAAGGTTGGTGCCACATGTGCTGGTCATGGTTGCGCCAAGTACCGCACGGCCAACTCCCATGATCGAGGCAACGCCGCTCTTTCAGAAGACGGCCGACTTCTTGAGCGATCTGGAGTGGTTCGTCGGTGCTGCCGAACCACTTTATCAGCATGTGATACAGATGCTCGAAAGGGCGTTGGGACCCGATCACCTTGACCTTGCGGCTGCCCTGGAAGACCTTGCATGGCATTACTCCTGCTGGCGAGACATGCATGACCAGGCCGAGCCCCTTTTGCAGCGCGCTCTGCAGATCCGCGAAAAGGCGGTGGGACCCGATCCTCCCGACGTGACTGCTGCACTGGAGGGACTGCTCCACGGCTGGCAAGGCGAGCAGCAGGAGGTGGCCCACTACATCCACGAGCGAGTGATACAAATGCGCGAGAGGGCGGTCGGGCCCGGTTACCCCAACATGGAGGATGCCCGGAAAGGCCTTGCATGGATCAACGACTGGCGAGAAAAGCATGCCTACACTGAAGCCGTTCTGTTGCTCTCCGCCATCACCCAAGAGTACGAGCGATCCCATGGTATCGACACTACTGCCGTCGCCTTGATGGAGCTCAAGGAGTTGGGCATGTCTGCCCAGGCCGAACTCCCCCTCCAGGATGAGACCGAGCAACCCGATGATTCCGAGGTGGATCGTTCCTGCTATGAAAGGCTGGAGGAGTTCCGCGGCTGGCAACGCCTGTATGCCCAGGCCGAACTCCTCTTCCAGCGTGTGATACAGATCCACGAGGTCATTTCCGGCTCACGAAGTCGGGGAAGCGATCGCGGCACGAGGATTCCTCCCCAGTTGCGCGAGTTGCTGTCGAAAAGAAGGCCTAGAACGTGGGCCACGTTCAAATACGAAGCCTCGCTCGCACCTGACGAGTTACGAAGATATGTGAAAGCGTCGCGGCCTTGGTAACAGTGGTGTGCAGCAACGTTTGGAGGAAGATCGCGATGGTCTCGACGCCCTGTCGTCCTGGGAGGAGACGCGACGCTACGGGCCGAGGATGAGCCGGCGCTCCTTCACCGAACCACCTCGCTGACACGTCACAAGGCGGACCCAATGGGAGGACAGATTGTCCGCGCAACGTCCGCGCAGCCCGAGATAGCCTAGCTCACATGCCTGCTGACGACATGCCTGATGCAAATGCGCTCCTGGCCCAGTACCCGGCCCTGGGCCGTATTGTCGCCTCCCTCACATACGAGAACGTTGGCGCATTGCTCGCGGCCATCGACAGACGGCCAGACACCCAGGAGAAGTTCGCCCGGTTTCGCGCAATTGAGTTCCTTGGCCTCCGAGTCTATGAAGCCGCATACGAGACCGTCTTCGGAAGCCCCTGCGATAATGAGCTAGATTACACGTTGGCCGAAGAAGGCAGATACCGCGGTCGCGAAGTCTGGCGACGCCTGAACGGCGACCGCGGCCCGTACTTCATCGACTCAGACGAGGTCTATGAAGGGATAATCTCATATGCGAACATGCCGATGAATACTGACCCAGCAGTGCTCAATGGCTTCGTCAACGATACTGAGCTGATGGGCATCCTGGGCTTGGAGGCCAGGTGGACTCCGCGCGCGAAAGAGATTAATCCGACCCTCGGCCAGCAACAGGCCAACGACAATGGGATCGACCTGTAAGCCGAGGGTGCAGCGACAGCGCGAGTCGACCCCGACCTGGATGGCCTCTGACGCCGCGTGTGGGCGGCTCACGGTCCAAGCCAATACCACACCAACGACGACCAGCGAATTCAAAGCGACCGACCCTGACGGCCTTTCCTGAGCCAGCGGTCGCGCTGGGGCGCCTTGCTCCACGCATCGACCGTCGACGCGCGGAGGCGGTCTCTCTCGACTGACTTTCGCGGGAACAGCCTCTCAATGCGCTCCCAACTCTGCTCCGTGAGCCGGGACATCGGCAGGCACCAGGCGCACATGTCGGCGCCGGCGGCTGTCCAGAATAGCGTGCAGCCACACGCGGGACATGGCTCATGCGGCCGGTGCTCCGCGCCCCAGTCCGCAAGGGTCGCTACGAGGGCCTCGGGAGTGTCCGGTTCCGGCACCGGTGCATCGCGCTCTCGCCGTGCGAGGCGTGCTCGCTGCCGCTCTTCGTCGCCCTGAGAGGGATCAATGCCCATTGCACACCTCCCCGCTTCCGCCTCGTTGGGAAAGGGACCGGGACCCAGGATAGCGCGTAGCTCTACGAGGATTCCTTTCTTTCTCTTCTCAAAACTGCGTCTGGCATGCCCCTGCCCCGGCCACTGGTCGTGCCGCTCCATGGGCATGCAGACCTCTAACCTCTTTGGACAGGCGAACGATCCCGCTTCCCGTGATATCTGCGCGGTGCTGGCCTTTTCCGCGCCTCCTCGCTCGCGAATGCCTCCTCCTCGGCGCGCTGATACGAGCGCAGCCGACCCACATCGCCGATCATCTTGCAGAGCGCGGCGATGGTCACATCCTCGGTGAAGCGCGAAGGAGCCAGCAATACTTCTGCACGCAACTCCCGGGCCGCATCGGCTGACCCAACGGGCAGCGCATGGCCCGGCAGGTAGGTCACCGCTTCCGCCGCGTCCGCGAGCTCCTGGCAGCGGCTGCGCGGCTCGCCATTCTCAGGGCGACACCGGATCGATCTGATCTTCGCGTGGATCGAGGGCTCCAGCACAGTTTTCTCCTCTTGCTAAATTTGTGATATCGTGAATGCACATTCACGACACAAGGTGAATGGTTCGATGGATCACGGACACCATCGTGGCGCGGCGCATGGGCTATCGCGCGGGAGGCAGCAGACATAACGATGTGTCTCCGTTCTGTGACGTGCACACCCAACACTCCGGACTCCTCAGAGCCCGATGTGATGGCCCGATAGCCTGGCAAAACTGCTCCTTTCCACGATCCCCCGGACCATATGAACCCGACGGCTATCAACTGCTGCCGGGAACGGCGGCGAAACCAGACAACGGAACGAGTTTTAGATCATCTCCTCCATTTGGGTCCGTGGATCGTATTACTTACTTGAGAATAGTTTACCGAGTGAACCGCCAAATTTCGTTGTGCAGTGCACAATCTTGACGCGACTGTTTTGTAGTGACGGATTCTGGTAGACGAACAGTTAGGAGGAAGCCCTGGATACATCATTACAGCCCTTTGGCGACGCCTTGAGACAAATGCGTGAGAGCAAGGGCCTGAGCGGCCAGGCCCTTGCTGACGCGATGGGGCGTAGCCGGAACACGATCTCGAATTGGATGAACGGAAACACTCGGCCATCAAGTACGGAGTTCATCCACCTCATACACACCATACGGAAGATAGCCGGCTGTTCGGATGAAGAGGAGCGCTTCCTGCGCGAGGCATACGTGGGCTTTCGCATCGTGCCCCCGCTGCACAACGCTCCCTTCGACCGCAACGACTACTTCACTGGCCGAGAGGAGCTCTTAGAGCAGTTGCATGACCAGCTAGCTCCACAGAGCCACCTGAAACGGATAGCGGCCATCACTGGGCTCCCTGGTATCGGCAAGACGCACGTCGCTCTCGAGTATGCCCACCGCTATATGCGCGAACACTCCCCCATCTTTTGGGTGACAGCGGACTCTCGCGAAACCGTCATCACCGACTTCTGCAAGCTGGCACAAGACCTCCAGCTCCCTGAGAAGGACGCAAGGGAACAAGAACGAGTCGTAGCAGCCGTTCAGCGCTGGCTTCGCGAGCATCCCAACTGGTTACTCGTCCTCGACAACGTTGAGGATCTGAGCATGGTGGGGAAGTTCATTCCTTCAGGATGCCCCGGCGCCCTTCTTCTCACCACGCGGCTCCAGCCGACCAAGCCGATTGCGCAGGACTTCGTGTTGAAGACCATGACAGATGACGAGAGCGCATGGTTCCTGCTTCGGCGCACGGATCGACTCAGTCTCGATGCCCCCCTCACAGGCGCTTCTCCTGACGATGATCGCGAAGCCCGGGCAATCGCAGAGGCGTTGGGAGGGCTTCCGCTTGCTCTCGATCAGGCGGGGGCATACATCTTGGAAACACAGTGCGCTCTAGCCGATTACCTCCTACTGTACAAACGGGAACGGGCCAGGCTACTGGCCCAACGAGGAGCAGTCCCCTCGGATCACCCGGAATCTGTCGTGATCACATTCTCCCTGGCGTTCGAACGCGTACAACAGAAAAACCCGGCGTCCGTCGATATGCTGCGGCTCTGTGCCTTTCTCGCTCCGGACAGGATCCCCGAAGACTTATTCCTAAATGGAAGTGGGCTGGAGGGAACGGTGCTTGAACATATCGGGCACGATCTGCTCGCATTCAATGAAGCTGTGCGAGGCCTGTACCGGTACTCGCTCATCCAGCGAAACACGGACCAGCGGACACTGTCAGTCCATCGACTGGTGCAAGCGGTGCTCCAGGATGGGATGGATGAGCAGTCTCAGACGTGGTGGGCTGCGCGAGCCCTTGTCGCGGTTGCGGTAGCCCTTCCCCCCTACGTGCAATTCGAGACCTGGGCCGACTGGGAGCGATTACTGTCTCACGCACTGGAATGTACCAGGCACATCGATCGATACACCACCCTCATCAGTGTACTAGCAGCAGGGCTTCTCTATCGAACAGGACAGTATCTCACCATGCATGCTCGCTATGAGGAGGCCGAGTCGTTATGCCGCCGAGCCCTCGCGATCTGGGAGCAGACGGTGGGGCCGCACCATCCCAGTATTCCTGCCACCCTCAGTACCCTAGGACAACTCTGTCAGCTCCAGGGCAAGTTGGCCGACGCTGAGCCGTTGTACCAGCGGGCCCTCGCGATCGATGAGCACACGTGGGGGTCAGGGCATCGCCATACCGCAGACGATCTCAGCAACCTGACAGCGCTCTACCAGGCGCAGGGCAAGTACATCGAGGCCGAGGGCTTGTTGCTGAAAGCCCTCGCGATCATCGAGCAGACGTTGGGGCCAGACCATCCCGGTATTGTTCACATCCTCATCAACCTGGCGGGGCTCTATCGAGACCACGGCAAGTTGACCGACGCTGAGCGGTTGTACCAGCGGGCCGTCGCCATCTGCGAGCAGACATTCGGACCAGAGCACCCCCACAACGCACCCGCTCTCGTCAACCTGGCAGCGCTCTACCAGGCGCAGGGCAAGCACGACGTAGCCGAGCGGTTGTTCCAGCGGGCCCTCGCCCTCTACGAGCGGACATTCGGACCAGAGCACTCCTTCACGAAAGATGTACTCACCGATTACGCAAACTTCTTGCGTGAAACTGGCCGAGCAGATGAGGCAAGCGCACTGGAGCTACGTCGGGACAAAGAGAGCTAGGGTTCAGCCCCTGAACCGCTGCGAGCCAGACCGCACAGCGGGTAGACCGAAGCAACGATTCTCCATGCGGCGGCCGGGGAGCACAAGGTACCCTGGTCGACGTGTCGACCACCAGCAGAGACGACGCCAACCCCCTATACGCATTCGTGCAGGCCGTCCGTCGGGTCATGGATAACTGGACTCCCGAGAACGTTGAGGCCCTGATCAGGACCCTCACCAAACGAGAGGACAGCCTCGAGAAGGTCCGCCTCCTTCAGGTGGTGGAGCTCCTCACTAGCCGGGTCCGTGACGAGCTGGTCAAACTGTCTGGCCACGGACTGGAATCTTCCCGAGCCAACTCCCTGGTAACACGTGCGCACTCCCACAGTCACCACGCGTGGCTACACCTCTACGGCGAGCGGACCCCGATGCCCTCTGCCGATGACCAATGGGGCCTTTTACGCGAGTTGGTGGACGATGCCGAGCTGATGGGAATTTTGGGGCTACAGGTCGGCTGGAATCCGGACTACAAACAGATCGATCCGAGCCTCGAGTTCATCGACGATGCCAAGGTGTGGGAGCTATGGGGACTGGAGGACCGCACCCTGATCTCGAGGCTCGTCGGTCCGAACATCAACCAGAGTCTGTCCTCCGCGCTCGAGGCGATCTTTCAAGCCTGTACGGAGACTATTGAAGCCCACCCGGAAGCTGCTGCGGGAAGTTACTTGCGCCGCGGCCGTGTCTCTCTCGCTCGCAACAACCGCGGAGCCGCGCTAGATGACTTTTACGATGCACGGCAGGCCGCCGAACAGTTCCGTGACCTTCGCGTGATGTATGAAGCTCACGCGGAATACCTCATGCTGCAGCCGGTTCGACCGGCGTCCATGGAGATGGCGCTCGCATTGGCTATTGAATCGTTCCTATCAGTAACTCTCCCTGACCGCACAAAGTTGCACCGCTTCGGTGACTCTATCGACAGGTGGATCTTTCTGTGCCGTGATCCATTCAACGTGGACGTGCGCCGAATCGCCAGATGGGTGCGGAGTCACCCGAAGGCCTGCGAGGCACTAGAGGTCTTTTACTCTCAGGCTGAGATACTCGGCAATCTCAATCCCATGCCACAAGTGCGGGAGATACTTGGGTTGGCCACTCCTCCTGGTGCCGACAGCAGCCGAACCGTCTTCTAGAGGTCCCAATTCAGGCGTGTGATAAACGATCGCGCATTCCAGATCACGCATTGCAAGGAGCCGTCTTGAGACGCCGCAGAACTGACCCATCGGACGTCTCCCGTAGGCATAGCTCCTTGCACGTGGGATCAGCCGCGAGAAGCTCCTCGCACGCCGCACGTAGCTTGCCGCGCACGGACGGCTATCTCTGTCACGCACTCCGAGAGAAGCAATCAGCTACTCCTCGGCGTGGCGCTCGTAGAGCCATCCTTCCGGTGTCTCGCGGCGCCGTGAGCAGGGCATAGGAGCCGCTTCGTCGATGGCGACTCCAGACGACCCCTGAGAACCTGCCATGCGTTACCGGACGTCCGGGCAGTGAGTACACCTTTCCATGGCTGAGCTTTGGCGAGCAGCTGTGCTCCGCGTGTTGC
>Ga0070706_100000966_pt1 | contig 31367 bp, 36 predicted proteins | sample KBSK5501metaG_FD_65476 | JGI IMG/M metagenome (GOLD analysis project Ga0070706, IMG submission 65476) | Corn, switchgrass and miscanthus rhizosphere microbial communities from Kellogg Biological Station, Michigan, USA - KBS K5-50-1 metaG | ecosystem: Host-associated > Plants > Roots >... | reverse complement strand
CGGTCTAGCCGGTTTGAGCCTGGAGCGTCTCCGGGACATTACCAAAGAAGGGAAATTCAGCACAATCGTCGTGGTGGTGGCGACGTCCAGCTTCGTCAGTAAGATGCGGTTCTGGCCGATCCAGGAGAATCAGCTTTACGTCCGGATGGACGCGGCGCTCGTGGACGTCTCTGCCGGCCTGGTGCTGATGACCGAATTGGGACAAGACGATTACGTGATGGCGCAGAACGTGGACTATGTTGACCGGATCAGCTATCCGCGTCTCTACTATAGAACCTTCACAGTCGGCGGGCCATTCACCATAGTGAAGGGTGACCCATTCAGGGCTCTGGGCGAGCAGGCCTTTCGCGACGCCGCTGATCAACTGGGCATGAAATTGCGACAGCGATTGAGCCCAGAAGCCGTCTCCTGACCTCGGCCTGTCCTGCCCCACAGGTTTATCCGGTCTTGAATTTTCGAGACCACCAGCAGCAACAGCACTAAGAAGAGCTTGCACTGTAATGGTCCTCTCTTCAACCTACGATTTCGATTCCAGCGTCAGATTGATCGTGGCGATGCTCAAGGGCCTGCATCGCTTGCCTTACGTCGCCAACCGCGTGCGCACGTTCCTCTCGCTGATGGGTCGGTGTCCGACAGCGGTCCTCACGCGGCCCGGACAATGCCCTTGAAGTCAATAACCGGAAGCGATTGAATCCCGTTGGGGACGCCATCGTTTCGCCACCCACCTCCGTAGGCCGTATGTGCGAGCCCCCCAGTTACGCCGGTGATCCTCAAGGGATAAATTCGTGAAAGAAAGTTGTCTTTACTTATAGACGGACAGACCCATGGAAGAGCACGCCATGTCCTGCGGGGCCCTGCGGAAGGCCATGTACTTAGCCGACCGACTCGAGGCACTCTCGCCGGAACGGATCCGGGCCGCGGAACATCTCCAGGGCTGTTCAGCGTGTCAGGCATTTTTTGCTGGTGAGGACGTGCTCAAGAGCGTGCTGAGAAACCGGTCCCCCAGGCGGCAGGCGCCGCCCCATCTGAGAGAGACGGTTCTTGAACAAATCGCCCAAGAGATGGCTCGAGAAGTGTCCTCAGCGCTCAACCCTCGCCGCCTCGCAAGGGTCCTGGTCTTCACCCTTGTTGCTGGCTTGGCCCTGCTTGCCGCATGGATTGGCTATCAGCAATATCCTAAGGATCATGAAGACCGTCTGGTGACCGAGCTTGTTGAGGATCATGTTCGCTATCGTCCTGGTGCCTCCGAGATCACCTCTTCCAACGTAGAGGAAGTGCAGGCATGGTTCCAGGGGAAGGTAGATTTTGCGGTCCAGGCGCCGAGGCTCGCTCAGGCCGAATTACTCGGGGGCCGGGTGTGCTACCTGTCAGGGAGGAAAGGAGTGTTACTCTCCTATCAAAGGCAGGGGACCCTTATTTCCTTTTATATCATTGAGGGAACAGACTTGACCCTTCGTGGTCACCGTCGTGAGGACTCGAACAGGCCCGATTTCGTGGGAGCGGGAGACAAAGGGCACAGCTTGATCCTGTGGACAGACCGCGGCCTCGTCTACGCCCTTGTCTCCGACCTCCCTGAAAGCGAGCTGGTGCGCCTGGCGATGAGTGTGAGGCAAGGCTAACCGAGATGCAGCACGTCTCGCTGATCATGGCGTTTGCGGCGGGCGCGGTATCTTTTCTGTCGCCGTGCGTCTTGCCCTTGGTCCCCAGCTATATCTCATTCGTCTCGGGAATGTCCTTCGATGATTTGACGAAAGGCAAGAGTCGGCAGCTCAAAAGGGCCGCCATGCATGCGGTTGTCTTTATTTTCGGTTTCAGTGCCGTCTTCATCTCATTGGGGGCATCAGCAACAGCCATCGGCCAGTTTTTGGTCTCCCGCTTGGATCTGTTCACGAAGATCGGAGGCATCATCGTCATACTCTTGGGGTTGCACATTCTCGGAATTTGGAAAATCGGCCTGCTTTATCGCGAAAAGCATTTCATTCAGGCACTTCCCAACGCCGGATTGTTGGGGGCTTTTGTCACCGGCCTCGCGTTTGCCTTTGCGTGGACTCCCTGTATCGGACCGATCCTTGGCGCCATTTTAACTTTCGCCGCCACTCAAGAAACGGTGAATCAGGGTGTCATCCTCATGGCTGCCTACTCCCTCGGCTTGGGGGTGCCGTTTTTTGTGACCGCGATTGCGGCCCATAGCTTTTTGACAGTGTTCCGGCGGGTCAAAGGCTATCTTCGCGCGGTCGAAGTAGGGGCTGGACTCATGGTGGTGGCTATGGGAGTGCTGATGTTGACCAATAACGTGAGCTGGTTATCTGGGCAGCTTGCCTTTCTCAACCGGTTTGTCTGGTGAAAGGAGAACCTACGTGAACAAGCTAGCTTACTGGGCGGCAGCTATACTTGCAGCCGCTCTTCTTGGTTTGCCGGCCGAGGCAGCAGGGCCCAACGCGCCGTCCTTTGAGCTGCGTTCGTTGGATGGAAAACAATACGCCAGCCAAACCCTTATCGGCCGTCCCACGCTGTTGATGTTCTGGGCCTCGTGGTGCCAGGTTTGTCAGCGTGAGCTTCCGAAAGTTCGTGCACTACAAGAAAAGATGAAAGGGAAACCGCTTCAGGTGGTGACCATCGGATTCGCGGATACCGAGTCCAACATTCGAGGCTATGTGACATCGCATACCGCGATCTTTACCTTTCCAGTCTTATACGATACTGGCGATCAAGTCGCGACACGATTCGGTGTGCACAGCACGCCGACCCTGTTTCTGCTGAATAAGAAGGGAGAGATTGAGATCGCTCACCGGGGAGGAGGACTGCTCGAAAACGAAGAATTTCAGTCAGTGCTGAACAGGTTACTGGGATAAGGCGTGCCCCGGCCGCCTGTCGAGTTCCGGTATCGCAAAGATGAAGGAGGAGCCATGAACAAACTTCAGCGTGCGATCATAAGCATGATCATCATCGCCATCAGCTCGCTGCCAGTTTTGACGTGGGCCTGCGATGCGTTAGGGCCCAACCGTCATGTCGGGGTCGTCACGCAGATCGATCCCAAAGCCGGAACCTTCACGATCATTGACGCGCAGCGGGAAACACCTATGATCTTTACGGCTCAACAGAAGATTCTGGATGCACTGAAACTTGATAGCGAGGTAATCGTCACCTTTCGGATGGATGGTCAGCACATGAAGGCCGAGGCGGTGGTGCCCGCGTCGTAGATTCCGACAGTGTGGGCAGAGAGTCCTGGGACAGTGAGAAGGATCTTCCGAATGACGCTCGCGGCTCTAGTGAGTGCCGGTTCCCCAAGCGTCGCTTCCTTTGGGCTCTCTGAGCTGAAGATCATGCGTCAATTGTGCTCGAGCAACCGCTGAGAAGACAATCGCAGTGCGATGATGTCCAAGTGTAGTCCTCACAAGGACGCTTTGGCAAAGGTCGTCTCCAGAGAGGAAGTGCCATGAACAAGCTTCAGTACCTGATCCTGGGCGTGATTGTTATCGTCGCCAGCGCCATCTCGCTTCCGAGTTGGGCCTGCGAAGCCCTCGGCCCTAATCGGCATCTCGGGGTGGTGACCAAGATGGATCCCACCACTCACTCGTTCACCATTAAAGATGCCCAGCGGAGCAAGCCCATCACCTTCACGGCGCCGAAGGAGCTTTTGGATAGGCTGCAGTTGGAACAAGAGTTTCTCGTGACCTTCCGGATGGAGGGCCAACAGATGCAGGCCGTCGCGATCGTCCCGTTCTCCAGGGCGGAGGCGAAGTGACCACCGAGGGTCCAATGATGCGTGTACCCAGTGCTCTCGTCCTGATGCTAGGTCTCCTGCTCGTTCCGAATGCGGCGGCGCTCAATGAGGTGATCCCCGGTCCTGAGGCCACGTTTCAGGGATTGACCGGAGCCAAGGTACGACTGGCAGACTTCAACGCTAAAGTCGTGCTCCTCAACTTCTGGGGTACCTGGTGCATGCCTTGTCTTCAAGAAATTCCAGAACTCGTTCGTCTGGCGCGTCAGTACCGGCCACGAGGGCTGGAGGTAGTAGGAGTGGCCATTGATTCCGGGCGGCCAGAGGATATTCGGGCATTTATGGCTGAGCATGGGATGGACTATCAGGTCCTCATCGGCGACGTAAGTACTGCCAAACGGTTGTTCCGTGTGGTTGGGTTTCCAACGAGCGTGCTGATTGATCGCGAGGGAATGATCCGAAAACGCTATGTGGGACCACAGACAGAAGAGGTTCTTAGACGCGATGTCGCGCCATTACTGTAGGCGAGGGGAAAATGGCGCTGTCTCAAGCAGACGCAGTTACAGCAGGTGAGCTGAGAGTACGGGCGCGATTACGTCTGAGTCGAGTAGTGGTTCCGGCGGTCATTCTCGCCGGGCTTCTCGTCGCCATCTATTCCGACGTGTTCGTTCGGCTCGCTCAACAGTGGTACGCCGACCCCGATTACTCGCATGGGTTTCTGGTCCCTTTACTCTGTGCCTACTTCGTTTGGGAACGACGACAACAGTTAGTCGCCCTGCCCGTAGTCCCGAGCATGTGGGGTGCTGCTCTGCTGGGGTCTGGTTGTTGCATGCTCGTGTTGGGCTCGCTCGGTGCCGAACTCTATCTTCAGCGATCCTCGGTCATCATCGTACTCGCCGGGTTAGTACTATTAGTTCTGGGCCGCAAATTTCTCAGTGTACTCACATTCCCGCTGGTCTTTCTGATCTTTATGGTACCGCTGCCGGCGATCATCGTGAATGCGGTCTCCTTTCCGCTTCAACTCTTTGCCGCACATACGGCCACCTTCTGCTTATACAACCTTGGCATTCCGGTGTTCCGGGAAGGAAACCTGATCGCACTCGCAGGGACGACATTGGAGGTGGCCGAGGCGTGTAGCGGCATCCGGTCGTTGCAGGCCCTGCTGGCATTGGGCACCGTCTATGCCTATTTCACTCAACCGGTTCTGTGGAAGCGATGGGTCCTTGTGTTGATGTCGGTTCCGATCGCGATCGCTGCCAACGCCTTTCGTGTTGCCGGCACGGGTGTGCTGGCGCATTACTGGGGCGTGCAAGCTGCAGAAGGCTTCTATCATACGTTCTCGGGGCTCGCGGTGTTCGGAGCAGCGTTTGTGCTGTTGTTGGTTTTCGGGACTGTACTCTCAAGAATCAACAAGCCCTGGAGAACGGTGTCCTCATGACCAAGACGACGAGCGATCGCGCACAGCGTTTATGGAATATGAGGAAGAGATGGATCGGAGTACCGCTGATCGGGGGAGGCCTTATCATGGCCGTATGGCTGCTACCTCCGAAAGCCATGGTCACGGGAGCCGGAGGGCCGCTCTCCGGTCCAGAAGCGACCAATCAGGTGCAGAAGAGCGTGGCTTCTCTGGGCAATCAGCTGGCGAATTCCGCGAGTCCCTATTTACAAGAGTCAGCGCAGCAGCCGGTGCATTGGCTTCCGTGGGGCGAAGAGGCCTTTCGCCGAGCTCAGCAGGAAGACAAGCCCATCCTGCTGGATATTGGCGCCATCTGGTGCCATTGGTGCCATGTCATGGACGTGGAGAACTATGAGAACGAGGAAGTCGCGCGTCTCATTAACCAAAACTTTGTCGCCATCAAGGTGGATATGGATGAGCGGCCGGACATTGACCGCCGTTACCAGTTGGCTGTCCAGGCGATTTCGGGCAGCGGCGGCTGGCCGCTGACCGCCTTTCTCACCCCCCCGGGAAAAGTCTTCTATGGCGGCACGTACTTTCCTCGTGAGGATCGGTTTGGACGCCCGGGGTTCAAGACTCTTCTACAGAAGGTGGCGCAGTTCTATGCAATCCGAAAAGCAGAGGCCCTGAGCAATGCTGAGCAACTTTCGACCGCCTTGCAAAGTTCTTCGGCATACTCCACAAAGGCCGGGAGCATCTCTGAAAGCCTCGTTCAAACGATCTCCGCCGATATGACGAAGTCCTTTGATGCGAGTAACGGCGGGTTTGGCACTGCGGTGAAGTTTCCCGCGGCAAGCGCCGTTGAGTTCGCCCTGGCCCAATATTTTGTCCGTCATGACCCCAAGTTGCTGGAGATCGCGACCAAGACGCTCGACGCCATGGCCCAGGGCGGCGTCTACGATCAGATCGGGGGCGGATTCTTCCGGTACGCCACTGATGCGCAATGGAGGATCCCGCACTTTGAGAAGATGAACTACGATAATGCCGAACTTCTGCAGAACTATCTGCATGCCTACCAGGCTACCGGCACGCCGCTCTATCGAGAGATCGCCGAAGGCGTCATGGGGTATCTCAACGGCGTCCTGTCCGATCAGGTCAACGGCGGCTTCTATGCCCATCAAGATGCCGATATGACCCGTGAAGACGACGGCGATTATTACACATGGACGGTGCAGGAGGCCAAAGATGTGCTGTCGAAGGAAGAAGCTGAGGTCATTTTGCGGTATTATGACATCAGTCCCATCGGGGAAATGAAGGAAAACCCGGCGAAAAATGTGCTTTACGTGGCGATGACGCCCGAGGCCATCGCCAGAGACCTGCGAACGCCGGGCGAAGAGGTTCGTGCGCTCATCGATCAAGGGAAACGGCGCTTGTTGCAGGCGCGGATGAAACGCAAGACGCCTCTGGTGGACAAGACTCTCTACATTGACCGTAACGCCATGCTCGTGTCAGCCTATCTGGAAGCCGCAGAGGTGCTGGGGAATGACCCGGCCAAGAGATTTGCCCTCAAGACGCTAGAGCTGCTCCTGCGCAAAGCCTATCGGGAAGGCCAGGGGATGTCTCACGCGTATTCAGAAGGAACCGCTCGCTTGCCGGGACTGCTGAATGATCAGGTGCAGATGGCGAGCGCCTTATTAGATGCTTTCGAGACGACCGGAGAGCAGCGCTACCTCAGGCTCGCCAAAGCTCTCATGGACCTGGCCCTCGCTCACCTCTGGGACTCCAAAAACGGCGGCTTTTTCGACCACCCTTCGCAAGGAACGGCGCTCGCCGCGCTGGAACAGCCAATGAAGAATGTCGAGGATAATCCCACTGCATCTCCGAACGGCATGGCGGCCCTCGTCCTGGACCGACTCGCCTACCTGACGAATAATGCGGCCTACGAGCAAAAGGCGCTGCAGACCTTGGAGGCCTTTGCCGGTTCCGTGAAGGGCTCGGGTCATTTCGTTGGGACCTATGCTCGAGCCCTTCACTATCATCTCAACCGGCCTGCGCAAGCGGTGATCATCGGGAAAAAGAACCACCCGAAGACGCAACTGCTGTGGAAGTCGGCCCTTATGACGTACCGGCCGGGCAAGATGGTGGCGGTCTATGATCCGACGGAGCTGAAGGTCAAAGACCTTCCACCGGCCGTGGCGGGCGCCGTCAAAGTCTTTGGGGTACAGGGCGAGCCGCGAGCCTACGTCTGTGCCGGCACCACGTGCGCTCCCCCGACCGGGGATCCCAACGAAGTGGTCACCCTCGTGAAAAGCTATGGTCTGGAGAAATCCTGACCTGAGAGGTGGACCGCACGGACTTTAAGCGCTATGAGCCGTACGAAAGCCTGCTCTTACGCGTCCTTCTCGGCCTGACGCTGATCTTCTGGGGCTATGAAAAGTGGACCGTGCCGAAGCTGGCCCAAGGTTATTCGAAGGACTATGGCCCGTTCATGCTGATGGATGTGGGAACCTTCCTCAGCATCTTCGGCCTCCTGCAGATCGTCCTGGGAATTGACCTGATCCTGGGCTTGTATACACGGCTGAGCGCCGCGCTGCTGGCGCTCATGCGGATCATCACAATCTTCATTCCCGGCGTGAGTATTATTCGGGATGTCCCTCATTTTGCCTATGCCTTTGCAACCGTGGGTGGAGCCCTTGCGCTTCTGATCCAAGGAGGCGGTGCCTATAGTCTGGATCGAAGAGTGAGCCGCGGCGGATGACGCGCTCCTTCTCTGGCCTTACCGCCTTGCTTGTTCTGTTGGTGTTCAACCCAACCTGGGTGTGGGCCGAGCACACTCCCGAACATCGCTTCACCATTTCCGGGTATGTGTACGACGACGCGGGAAAGCCGCTCTCCGGCGCGGTAGTCATCAGGGACCGCGGAGGCCAAATCTTGGGCACAATCGATGTGGGCGTCACGGGCTACTATCAAGTCCATCTGCACCTCCACAATTCCGATCTCGGCGAGAAACTGCTCGTCCACTCAGAAGCCGGCGAGAAGGAATTGATCGTGAAGTTCGATCCGAACGATAAGACCACGGAACGACAAGCCGAAGTGAACTTCGGCGTTGTGCCATCTTCCTCGAGCATCTGGCAGAACGGCTACGTGATGGCGACGGTAGGAGCAGGTCTTGTGGGCGGCATTTACTTGGTGATCAGAAGACGGAATCATCGCCAGAAAGGAATCGCCAAGAAGCGAAGACGTCAAAAGCAAATGCACTGACTCCTCTCTTTGCCTGCCTTGAAACTTGGCCACTGGGGAGAAGGGCGACCGAGGACTTGATCACATCGCCCTTTCAGCTATCGTCTGCTTTTCTGTTGCGATCCCCTTTCCGCTAATCCGACCCTCTAGAAAGCGACACTGACCGCCGTCCGGCCGGGAAGATTGTGGCGGTCGATGACCTCGCGGAGCTGAAGTTAGGGCAGGTCTAGCCGTGGTGCCCTCGAAGTTAATTTGTCTGATGGTTCGGCGGCGACAGCAGGCGCCGCATGCCGCCTGTGCGCCAGGACATACAGGACTGGAATGAGCAGCAAGGTCATAAAAGTCGAAACCGACAGACCCCCGATGACTGCAATCGCTAACGGTCTGTTGGTTTCGCTCCCTTCCCCCCAGCCTAACGCCATCGGGGCCATCCCAATGATGGTCGCCAGCGACGTCATGAGAATAGGGCGAATCCGCAGCCGACCAGCCTCAATTGCCGCTTCGACAATCGGCATGCCTTCGCGCGTTCGTCGGTTCGCAAAATCCACGAGCAAGATACTATTGGAGACGACAATCCCAACCATCATCAGCACGCCGATCAAGGATTCGACATTCACAGAGGTATGTGTCAGCAGCAGCATCCAGATCACACCGATGAAGCCCAGCGGCACGGCAAACATGATAATGAAGGGATCCAGATAGGAGCGAAAGAACCCCACCATCACGAGGTAGACCAATACAATCGCCAGCACCAATCCCTCACCCAGCCCTCTCAACGCCGCTCTCATGCGCTCCATCTCGCCCGCTAGACTGACCGAGACATCTTTCGGAAGCGTGAGCCCTGCCAGTTTCTCTTCAACTTGTCGAGCCACCGCCCCCAGGTCGTTACCGCTTACGCCAAACATCACGTCAAAAGTGCGCTGGAGCTTGAAATGATCCACCGTCTCAGGACCCGTTCGCCGTTCCATTTCGACTACGTCCTTGAGGAACACCGGTTCTCGATGAATCTCGCTGCTATAGTTGCCTCCGGAGGGCAGCGTCATCCTTCCCGAAAACGGCGTGTTCTGAAGAGTGAGGGTCGAGCCCCCGAGTCCGCCTCTTCCGACAATTCGGATCGGCAACTCAGTCGTCCGGCTTCCGATCAGCGGCGTCAACATAAAATCCTCAAAGCGGCGAAGATTCTGCTCGGGATATTGCGCCACCACGAAATACGCGTTGCTGGTCTTGGGGTCGATCCAATAGCCGGGATCCCCACTGATGTTGGAGCTAAGCCCCGTGACGACGTCGGCCAAGATCTGCTGCTCGGTCAAACCAAGATATGCCGCCTGAACACGATTTACCTTCAGATGGATTTCGGGATAGTCCATGCCTTGCTGCACCCGGACATCCACCGTTTGGGGGACAGTTACCACCACATCACGGATCTTTACTGCGGTCTCATGAAGATCAGTGAGATTCGGCCCGCTGACCTTGATATCGACGGGCGCTTGTAAGCCGGCATTAATGACGTCGCTCACGACGCCGCCCGTCTGGAAGGCAAACGTCAGACCGGGCAATTCCGCATGCAAGGTCTTACGAATGCGGTCGATATACTCATCAGTCCTAACGCGATGCCCCTTTTTCAAACTCACCAAGACAAAAGCCCGATGTGGTCCGATGACTGGCGTGTAGAGCACCATCCAGCCCTGAGGCAACCCGATATTCGACACGACTTCATCCAATTCATCGGACGGCACAGTGCGTGTAATGATCTCTTCCACCTTGGTCAGAATGGCTTCGGTCCTCTCGAGCCTGGTGCCTTCGGAGGTGGCGACATGCAGAACGAATTCCCCGGCGTCGACCTTGGGGAAAAATTCGCTTGCGAGTCTCGATGCCATGGCTAGTGAGATGAGGAAGCTCGCGGTCACAGCGACAATTACAAAAGTCTTATGTTCAATACACCACTCCAAAACAGCGACGTAGCGCTGAACAAACGGAGTGAAAAGATCCAGGCGATTCCTCGAACCGACGAGCTCGGACTTGGCCGACGAGGTCATTGCCGTGCTGTGCGAATGCGACCGAAAGAGCTTCGCCATGCCGACGGGGGCCAGGGTCAGGGCCACGCCATACGACGCCATCATTGCATAGGCCACGGCTAACGCGAGCGGCACGAACAGAAACTTGATGACACCGGTAAAAAACGCGATCGGCAGGAACACAAGAAAGACGGTGATCGTGATCACGAGCATCGGCATGGCGACTTCGTTGACTCCTTCTTCAGCGGCCTGCATGGAACTCTTGCCCATTTGCATGTGCCGATGCGTGTTCTCCACTACGACAATGGCGTCGTCCACGAGCCGACCTATTGCCAGCGCCAGCCCGCCGAGGGTCATGATGTTCACAGCATGACCCGTGAAATACAACCCGATGAAGGCGGCCGTGATGGACAGGGGAATTGTCAGGGCGATGATCACCGTGTAGCGGAGGCTGCCCAGGAACAGTAACACCATAACGCACGCCAAGCTACCTCCAAGCAGCATCTCATTCTCCACCGTCGCGATCGCCTGCCGGATGTACAGCGACTGGTCGAACACCAGCTTGAGCTCCATGTCCTCCGGGATTCCCTTCAGCTTCGGCAAGGCCGCCCGAACCCCGTCCAGTACCGCCAGCGTATTTGCCCCCGCCTGCTTCAGAATCGGCAAGTACACCGACCGCCGCCCGTTCACCCGCACCACATTCACCTGCACCGCCGTCGAGTCCGCGGCCGTCCCCACGTCCTTTACAAACACCGGCGCCCCGTTCACCACCTTCACCGGAAAGTCGTTCATTTCCTTGACCAGCGACACAATGCTGTTGCTGTACACGTTGTAGTCGTAGTCGCCGAGCTTCACATTCCCCGCCGGGACGAGGAGATTCTGAGTGTTGACCGCCTTTACTACCTCATCAATGCCCACGCCCCGCGCGAGCATCTTCTCCCGATCCAAAAACACCGTAATCTGTCGAAGCAACCCGCCAAACGTCGGTGGCAGTGATATTCCCTGCACAGTGCCGAGCTGAGGCCGCACCGAGTAATAAGCAATGTCGCGCACCTCCGTCTCGGTTAGCGCAAGACTGCTGAACACCAGATTGGCAATCGGCAGGTTCTGGGCCCCGAACTTGATGATCGTTGGCGGAAACATTCCCTTCGGCATAAACCGCAAGGCCGAGTATGTGAGGCTCGTGATCTCAGCCAGCCCCGCATCGACGCTGTAGTTGGGGTGAAAGTAGATCTTGATCAAACTCACGCCCGGCAGCGACTTCGACTCAATATGCTCAACATAGCTGGCCTGCAGATAGAGCTGCTCGAGCCGCAAGCTTATAGCACCCTCGATTTCAGACGGTCCCATCCCTTTATAAAAGGTCGCAACCGCCACCACCGGGACATTGATCTCCGGGAAAATGTCCACCACCATCTTCTTGTAAGAGACCATGCCCAACAGGATAACGATCAGGCTGACGGCCACTACTGCATAGGGATTCTTCAATGAGGCCCGAACCATAGAAGTTCTTTACCGTTGCCAGCGTGTTGGGCCAGCTGCCATAGGCACGGTTGGTTTTAAAAAGCGGGATTCTTGGGGAGGTCGCATGCTGAGTCAGTGCTGACTCAGCAAGCGGTGTGCCCAGGTTTACCAGGATCTGGAGAGAGTGCTAACCCTTTGTTTCTGCGGTAAGTTTTTAAGTTTACGGGGCGACGAAATCAGTTAATTGGGACATGGGTTTCCTGTCATTTTTCGTAAGTACTTAAAACAAAAGGAAAAAGGAGAGGTTTACGATGTCCGCCCTCTGCCCAATACTCCGTGGGAGATCCTCTTGTGTACTTTGGGGCGAGTGCAATGGGTTACCCTCGATCAGGGCAGTTTGTCGTGTCTCGCCGCCTGATTGCTCTCTTTGGCTGCCATGAAGACGGCAGTGTCGGGATGGAACGCCACCCAGGCAAACCAAAAAGACATCACAGAGGGCATGGAGCGCCGGTCTGAGTCGGTGATAAAGGCGGCACGGCTTCGCGGATTGAAATGGATGAGAAGCTTCTGCCCGTTGACTTGATCGGGGAGCGGTATTCGAGTCTTCTGCAACTCGCTGAAGGGATAGGCTTTGTACGCTCCCTTCACCTCGACCCCGAGCACCCATTCTTTCGGATGATACCGTGCGTCGAAGTGCTTCGTATCGAACATCAAGGTTCGGCTTTCGGCATAGCCCAGGTATGGATCCCGATCATAGTCCCGGTCGTAGCCGGTATTCGTGGACAGCACCAGCGTTTCAGGATGCTCGCGCTTCCACTCTCCCCAACTTGTGTGCACGAGGAAGAGCGGAGTGAGCTTGGTTCCTGTGAAAGGCCCCGTGATTGCCCGCATCGCGATCTGCGACCACAGGCTTTCGGTTTGATGATCGTACATCAACAGGTCGCTCTGGTAGAGGAGGCCCGAGACTCCGAAGGTCAAGGCACGACCGTGGACGGACCCTTCGAGGCCGATGCCCGTCCCGCAGAGCGGGCAATAGGTGATCACCACCGGCTGTTCGCCGATGGTATCGTTGACGATTTCATGCCAGTTGAGAATCTTAATTGGATACGCCTTCGCCTGGTCGGTGCGGCTCAACCCGAGAATCCGGTCTTCATCCGTGAGAAACGTGACCTGCTTGGCGGGCAGGAACACTGGTTTAAGGATGGCCGGGATGCCATCCTTCCCGGGGCCGCCGGACACGATCTCCTCCAAAGGCACACTATGCGGGGAGAGGTCAAAAGCTCCCCCCAGGCTACTCAGACCAACAAGCGTTAGACTGACTGTAACCATTGCAACGATCGCTAAGTTCCTAAACATACTACGCCCCCTTCTTCTAGGGTTTGAGATCTGATTCTACCCGCAAGCCGTCGAGAAGCTTGTTGAAGCCGTTGAACAGATCCACCACTGCCATCAGCTCGGTGATCTCCGCATCTCCAAAGCCCATTCCCTTCAGAGCTGCTGTGTGGGCGTTAATGCAGTACTCGCAATTGTTGGTGGCTGAGACAGCCAGGGCGATCACTTGTTTTGTCTTGGGATCAAGCTTGCCCGGTCCCATGATGGCTTTGAACCGAGCCCATGTCGTCTCGAGGTAGGCCGGGTGATTCGCCATGGCTTTGAAGAGATTGGGAACGAACGGCCTTCCAAATGTTTTCTTGATATCGGCGTAGATGGCCTTGACCCTATCAGACCCATCGGCTTCCTCGACATAGTCGACGGTGTCCATGTTCGCATCTCCTTTGCTCAGATCACTATGCGGTGGCTATGAGTGCGCCATAGCCCAGCCCCATAACACCGGCTCTCGACTGAGAAGTCCAGTGAGGGGACGGCCAACAGGATTACCACTGAGGGTCTGCTCCCGCCGGAGATGCAGCCCAGGCGCACTCATCACCCGACTGATTAATTGCATTCATCCGTCTGAACGTATGTCGAAGTGACACGGGAGATCCTTACAAGACCAATTTCATGGGAGAAAGGCGAACGGAGAAAAGGACGCTAATTGCGCGAGTTAATCTTGAGCAGCGTATGTGCCACTCCCTTCTGCTCAAAGCAGGAGCCATTGTCATAACAGTGATCCCAAGGGGTGCCTCTTGCAGTCTCAGCCCCAGCTGTGGCAAAAGTCCAGTGTGTGAAAGAGCCCTGCTCCCGGTCGATTCGTCTACTGAAGTTTCTGGCGTTGAACCAGGTCGGAAGGACTGACGTGCCCTAATGGTGGATCAGACTCGATCGTCCGATCCCGAATCGTGGGTTGACCAATACGGCGACTATCTCTTTCGCTATGCGCTGTTCCGGATTCGAGACCCGCAAGTGGCCGAAGACGTGGTCCAGGAAGCCTTCCTCGCGGCGCTGCAAGCACGCGACCGGTTTACTGGCCTGTCCTCAGAGAGAACGTGGCTCGCCGGTATTCTCAAGCACAAGATCCTCGATTACTTTCGGAAGACCAGCCACGAAAGTTGTGTTGATCACGAGGAACGCGTCACTCAAAACCTGGAGGATCAGTTCGATGACCAGGGACACTGGAAAACCCCCGGTATCGGACCGAAGGAATGGGATGAGGACCCCAGCAAGAGTCTCGAACGGAAAGAGTTTTGGGATGTGCTGACACGCTGTTTGGCTGAACTCCCTCCCTGGCACGCGCGCGCTTTCTCACTGAGAGAAGTCGATGATCTGAGTGGCGACGAAATCTGTAAGGTCCTGAACGTCTCTGCGACCAACCTCTGGGTGGTATTGCATCGCGCGCGTAACCACCTGAGGCGATGTCTCGAAAATCAGTTTATGGGGCGCTGAAAACCGGCTGAGAGCTATGCTGTCTTGTCAGGAGATTACCCTGTTAGTCTCGGAATCGTTGGACCGGCGGGTTCCGCTGCCGCAGCGTCTCGCCATGCGATTGCACCTCCTGCTGTGCAAATTCTGCTCTCGGTATCGCCGACACCTGCTCTTCCTGCGACACGCTATTCGGCGCCACCCCGACCGTCTTGGAGGCGATGAGGATCCTTCGGTCTCCCTTTCCCCCGACGCTCGCGAGCGCATCAAGCGCTCACTTACTCGCGAAGCATAATTTTATTCACATCTTCCGGCCGGTGTAAGGAATAGGGCTCTGCGGCCGACTATTGTCCATGGAGAACCGCTTGCAGGGACTGACCCGTCGCCGGCACCTGGCTGCCCGGTGCTAGAAGTGGCCTTCTCTGACCAACACAGCCAGCAGCCTTCCCAGCACCTCATTGATGTGCGGAGAGCGAGTTTCGTGGCGAACCACCATCTATTGCTCGTCCCTGTGACGAACGCCAGGCGATCGTGAACCTGAGGCGGGCAGCGGAGAAGTACTCAGCGCATTGCATACATAACGAGGTACGTATGTCGAACGAGAGAATCACGCAACAAGTCAGCGAGCGGTATGCCAGAGCCGTCACAACTGGCGAGCAGATGTGCTGCCCAACCGGATACAACGTCCCCGAGTTGCGCGCCTTCATCCCAGAAGAGGTACTCCGTGTCTCTTATGGCTGCGGCACGCCCGCTGGCCTGGCGACGGTGCGGCCGGGGGAGACCGTGTTGGACATCGGCTCCGGCGGGGGCATTGATTGTTTCGACGCCGCGCGGCGCGTCGGCCCGGTCGGCCGCGTTATCGGCGTGGACATGACGGACGAAATGCTGGCGATGGCCAGGCGTAACGCGCCGGTCGTGATGGCGAACCTCGGGTATCCTGCGTCCAACGTGGAGTTTCGCCAAGGCCATGCGGAGAATCTGCCTATCGAGGACGGCACCATCGACCTGATCATTTCGAACTGCGTGATCAACCTGGCGCCGGACAAGGCGCAAGTCTTCCGCGAGATGTTCCGCGTCATCCGGCCGGGAGGTCGGTTCACAATTTCGGATATCGTGGCGGATCAGCTGGTGCCGCAATATCTGATCCACGATGCCCAGAAGTGGGGGGATTGCCTGTCGGGAGCATTGCCCGCATGGGAGTATCTGGCCGGCCTGGTGCAGGTGGGCTTTCTGGGCGTGCATCAGATGAACTTCACGCCGTGGAGCGTCATCGACGGTATCCATTTCTTCTCGCTGACGCTGACCGGCTACAGGCTGCCGGAGGCGGCTGAGACCAACGGAACCCAGTTTGCTACCCTGATGGGGCCGTTCAGCAGGGCGGTGGACGAACTAGGGCAGGCCTTCCATCGTGGCCAGCCGGAGCCAGTCTCCGCGCGCCCGGTACAACTGCTCAACACTCCGCCGTTCGAGCGGCTTTTTCTCCTGTCGGATCAGCCGAGCTCGCTCTCGACGACTGATCAGCGCCTGGTGTCCATCCGTCCCGCCGACGCGCCCTGCGTCTGGAAAGGACATTACGCCATGCTCACCGCTCCCTTTGTGGAGGCGGAGGATGACGACCACCATGTCTATTGGCGCGGCACTCCGTTGGAAATCTGCTCGAAGACGCTGGACGTGCTGGAGTCCGGCGCATACAGCCGGCACTTTGCGATCATCAACCGCGCCGGCGAGGCAGTGTCGGGCACTGAGGTTTCCTGCAATCCGGGCGGGAGTTGCTGCTGACCCATGCCGACACTGATGCCGGCTGCGTTCGATCAGACACTCGTCGCGCATGGCCGCGAAACCTTGCGGGCGCTGTGCCTTGACACCCTTCAGGTCAACGTCGGCAAGCTCTGCAACCAGACCTGCACCCACTGCCATGTGGACGCCGGCCCCACGCGGACCGAGATCATGACGCGGGAGACGGTGGACGTGGTGCTGGAGGTGGTGCGGCGCTATCCCGAACTTCGTACAGTGGACATCACCGGCGGCGCGCCAGAGCTGAATCCGCATTTTGAGTTTCTGGTAGAGCAGTGTCGGGCGATGGGGCGTCACGTGATGGATCGCTGCAACCTGACCGTCTTTTTTGTCCGCGGCAAGCAACATCTCTTGCGATTCCTTGCCGACCATCAGGTGGAAGTCATCGCGTCGCTTCCGTGCTATCTCGAAGAGAACGTCGATCAGCAGCGGGGGAAGGGCGTCTATAGCCGGAGCATCGAGGCCCTGCAGCAACTCAACGCGCTGGGCTACGGCAGGGAGGGAAGCGAGCTGATCCTGAACCTGGTCTACAATCCGATTGGTCCCACGCTGCCGCCGCCGCAGGAGGAGCTTGAAGCCGACTACAAGGACGAACTGGCCAGGCGCTTCGGCATCTCCTTCAATCGTCTGTACACCATCACCAATATGCCCATTAATCGCTTCCTGGAGGATCTGTATCGCTCCGACCAGTACGAGGCCTACATGGAGCAGCTCCTCAGCAGCTTCAACCCGGCCTCCGTGGACGGTCTCATGTGCCGGAATCTGATCAGCGTCAACTGGGACGGCCGTCTCTCCGACTGCGACTTCAACCAGATGCTGGATTTGCCGGTGGAGGGCGTCGTGCCGCAGACCATCCGCGAGTTCAATCATGCCGTGCTGGCCCGCCGGCGGATTGTCACTGGCCTGCACTGCTACGGCTGCACCTCCGGCGCTGGCTCGTCCTGCGGCGGCGCCATCGCCTGATTTTCACACCAGAAGGGACTCCGATGGAATTCTCTTTTCTCGCTCTGCTGCTGGTGATGGCCCTGGCGTACGCCAACGGGACCAACGACGTCTCCAAGGCGATTGCGACTCTGGTCGGGAGCGGCGTGACCAACTATCGCACCGCGATCATCTGGGGGACGATCTGGACGGTTGCCGGCGCGGGCCTCTCAGCTTTTGTTGCGCGTGCCATGTTGAAAACCTTCAGCAGGGGTCTCATTCAGCCCGGGATTACGACGCCACCCGTTCTGGCGCTGGCGATCCTCATCGGCGCGATGGCCTGGGTGCTGATCGCCTCGAGGACCGGTCTTCCGGTGTCCACCACGCACGCGTTGACAGGCGCGCTCGTTGGCGCGGGGCTGGTGTCCATCGGCAGCCATGGACTGATCTGGCCCGCCATCACCGGCAAGATCGGGCTTCCTTTGCTGCTGAGTCCGGTCCTGGCCTTGACGATCTCGTTTCTCTTTCATCCCGTGGTTCGGCTTGTCGCCGAGCACTGGGAGGGTGCCTGCCTGTGCGTGATGCCGGCGTCCCGCGCGTTAGTGACCATCGATGCGCGGGGATACACCCGTACGTTGATTCAAACAAGCGTGCTCGGTCAGCCTATGGTGGCGGTGCCTGCCCAATGCGATCGCGCGGGATTGAACGGATTGGTGGTCGGTCTGAACAGCATTCACTGGCTTTCCAGCGGGCTCGCGTCCCTGGCGCGGGGAGCGAACGACACGCCCAAGATCATGGCAATACTTCTACTGGGCAGCGCGGCGGCGTCCTGGCCGAGCGTGACCATACAGCTCGGCACGCTGGCAGCCGTGGTGCTGGCTATGGGGCTCGGCAGTTATTTCGGCGGTCTCCGGGTGACCGAGGTTCTGGCGGAGAAAGTCACGCGTATGGACTATGCCGAAGGTCTGTCGGCCAACCTCACGACCTCTTCCCTGGTGCTTGTCTCGGCCACCATGGGGTTGCCCGTTTCGACGACGCACGTCAGCAGTTCCGCGATCGTCGGAATCGGACTCTCGAAGGGTGTGAAAGCCGTCCGCTGGACGACCGTCCGGGACATGGTGCTGGCCTGGATCGTCACGCTGCCAGTTGCCGGAATGCTGGCTGCGCTGGCCTCTATCGTCTTGAGCCGTTTATGGTAAGTCCCATGATTGGCTTTAAGTTAAACCCATTAATTAGCGAGCTATTGGTGAAGTGAACGCGCGACGCATGCAACGGCCACTCCATTTTTTTACAGAAAGTGCTATCGGCCCTCTCGCTCTTTGGGCTCAATATCGTCGCCTCGATTTCGTATGGACAGTTGTCCGAAGCCGCCCTGCAGGAGGCGTTCTATTGGGGGATTCTCTTTTTGTACTTCGTTCTGCATGGGCCAGGGCTCTTCTCGGCCGACGCGCTGCTGTGGTACTTGCTTCGACGAAGACAATTGACAAGCATTGCCGATAAAGATCTGCCCAAACAAGCTGCCCTTCACAGCGAGTAGAACAGGACTGGAGCAAAATTTATAAGCGGGAGGGCTATTAGCCCCGGAATCGTAAGTTCAGCGGCGCGGGGGCGAGGGTCCAGGCGAGCGGTGAGCGTTTACAAGGTTCTGTAGCTGGGCTCGATAGTGCAGGTCGCAATGACCGCCGGTGAAAACATGAGCAGTTGGACGGTCGCAATAGCGCGTAGAGCGCGACCGTCATCTCCAATGGAGGAGTTATGAACGCGATCAACACATTCAGCAACGGAAGGACGAGGGCCAGCGGACTTTCTTTGCAAAGGAGGAAGCAAGTCGCGCGTTTCCGCATGAACGCACCGCAATCTTGGTGATCGATCGGGGGAACGACTTCCTCTCCGAAGGAGGCACCGGCTGGGAACTGACGTTCACCGGTGCCTGAGCGACTCTGATCTGGTCCTGGGAAGAATTGTGGAACAAGCCGTAGAGGCAGTCTGCCTGAGAGGAGGGACAATGAAAGGGTTGCAGTCGCTTCCCGAAAGCCTTAAGTATGACCACAATGCGCGCTGTTCGCGCAGGCAATTGAGATGACCACCCGCTTTGATCTAGTCGTCATCGGGACTGGAGCCGCTGCATCCAATGTCGCCTATCCATGTCGCGCTGCAGGCTGGCAGATCGCGGTCGTGGATTCGCGGTCGTTCGGCGGCACGTGCGCGTTGCGCGGGTGCGATCCGAAGAAAGTCTTGGTTGGAGGGGCCGAAGTCGTGGACTGGACGAGTCGCATGCGCGGCAAGGGTATCCGCGAACAGCTCGCGATTGACTGGTCGGCGCTCATGGCGTTTAAACGCACATTTACGGACCCGGTTCCTCAGCGGAGGGAAAGGGAATTTGCGAAAGCCGGCATTGCGACGTTTCATGGCCGCGCGAGATTTGTCGGCCCGACCGCCCTCCAACGCGGAGAGGACAGACTAGAAGGTCGGTACGTGGTGATCGCATCAGATGCCAAGCCGCAGGATTTACCGATTACCGGACGGGAATATTTGACGACCAGTGAGCAGTTTTTGGAACTGAACGAGCTGCCCCAGCACATCGTCTTCGTCGGCGGTGGCTATATCTCATTCGAATTCGCCCACGTTGCCGCGCGTGCCGGGGCGCGTGTCACGATTCTGCATCGAAGCGCCCGCCCGCTAGGCCATTTCGATCCCGATCTCGTTACACGTTTGGTCCAGCGGACGAGGGAACTCGGTGTTGAGATTGTGCTAGAAGCCGAAGTAGAGCGGATCGAAAAGACTGCGGCAGCTCTCGTTGTTCACGCCTCTCCTCGCGGAGAAAGGCGTCTCTTTGAAGCCGACATGGTCGTCCACGGCGCCGGCCGAGTCCCGGAGATCGACGACCTGGATCTCTCGAAGGCAGGGGTTGCGTACGAGCCGAAGCGAGGCGTGCAGGTCAACGAATACTTACAGAGCGTTTCAAATCCGGTGATCTACGCCGCCGGAGATGCGGCAGCCAGCGGAGGCCCGCCGCTGACGCCGGTAGCCGGCTACGGAGGAGAGATCGTGGCGGCGAACTTACTGAAAGGCAATCATCAGAAAGCGAACTTCACCGGCGTGCCTAGTGCGGTGTTTACTATCCCGCCGTTGGCGACCGTCGGTCTCCTTGAGGAGACGGCCCGAGCGCAGGGCCTCCGATTTCGCACGCATCATGAGGAGACGTCTGGTTGGTATTCGTCCCGTCGTGTCGGGGAGACTTACTCTGGTTTCAAAGTATTGATTGAAGAAGGCACTGATCGGATCCTTGGCGCGAACCTGTTAGGTCCCCAAGCCGCGGAAGTCATCAACCTGTTTGCGCTCGCGATCCGCTCGGGCCTTAAGACGACGGATCTGAAAGCAGCCATTATGGCCTATCCCACACATGGGTCGGATATTGAATACATGCTCTAAAAGAAATTGAGGTCCAGCTGTTGCGCGTCTGGTCTCTGGTAGCATATCAGTACACGATGATGCGGTCTGCTGAAGCAAAGAGCTGCACCATCCGCTCCAAGAGAATCGGGGTCACAGCGGAAGCAACCCGAGTCGGATCGATCTTATAGAGCAGCATTGTTATTGAAGGCGATAGCATCAAAAAATTCATGGCCCTTTTAAGGCGGTCTCGTCCAAATTGTGTACCCGTGTCATCACGAGCAGCAGAAGCTCGACGGGCACAATTCCGGGCACAGCCGCTGACACTGCCTTGACTGCTGTTCGATAAGTATGTGATATTTCGAAGCGGGCGGGAGTAGCGCAGTGGTAGCGCAGCGGCTTCCCAAGCCGTCGGTCGCGGGTTCAAATCCCGTCTCCCGCTCCAATACATCAAATACTTGTATATCCTTGGCCGTTGGAGGTTGAGTCTGTTTCCGGTTGAATACACGGTTCCATTCAATTTCCGGCCATCCCCTCAGCCTACCTTGATATCAGAATGCCCGCCTATTCAGCCACCGAAGACGAACGATTTCCTGTCAGGAAGCTTGACCCCCCATACCCCCGAAAAACCGCGTGAGGCTTAGCGTGGGGACGGTCCTACTTGGCAGAAGGGTTATCGAGACCCGCCAGAACTTTTTTAGGTGTATTAGCCTACGCAGTAGAACCGTGAAATTTACGCGGCGAGAAAATTGTTAGGCTATCCAAAATCTCTTCCTGCAGGCTTTTAGGTAACAATCGACGGTACCTTGACTCGGTAACGCGATAAAAAGTCCCCGGACGTAGGAAATTTGTCTATTGTCGGTGTCACAAGGCCGGAGCATCCTGTTGTTGTGGATGTTATTCTTCCACTCTTCCTTTTCACAGTAGTGACATCGGGCCTTATTGGTTTCGCTGAACTCGGCAATCGCTTCGCCTTCGGCAAACTTGTCCAAGACAGTTACGGATGGGATATTGCGAGGTTCAAAACAACATTTCAGGCCGTTGTCTGAACCCTGCGGATTTTGCAAAGGGATAACTTAAAGGGAAACCGAAAGCAGGATGTGCTTACACAGGGAGGTGGCCTATGAAGAAGAACGTCGCGTTTATGGCCTTTGCGACTTTTCTTGGGTTAAGTTCTACAAGCCATATCAGTCATGCCGCCGATCTCGGCTCGTCACCCGCCGTTCTGCCGCATCCTCAGACTCTGGAAGGGGAAGTCCTTCGGTTTGAGGGCAATTACTATGTGGTGAAGGACAGCACTGGGAAGGAAGTACGCCTTTACACGGACAAGACCACAAAGATCGATGGTAACGTATCACCCGGAGACAAGATTGTCGCTCGCACGGCTGCCGTCCCTTCCGACGCCCTCCCCTACGCGACCTTCATCACCAAATTGGGGAGTCCGCAGCTTGTAGAGGGCAGGATTGTCTCAATGGAAAAGGGGTACTACGTGCTCAAGGATGTTCAGGGCAAAGAAGTCCGCGTGTACGTGGATAGCGGCACTAGCACGGATAGCCCTCTCAGCATAGGCGACAAAGTGGTGATCCATACAGCTAAAACACCTGATGCGTACGCCGACTCGATCACAAAGCATTGACATCGCTGAGGACCCGCTGTGGGACTGCCAGATCCGTGGGCTGGTCTAGCAGTCCCGACCCTTCTGCTTGGCGTGACGGTGCGCTCAGACACCTATTGGGCACCAAATCGACCCCCGGGCACACCCCCCGGTGGCATATCGTCAGCGACGGGTCCCTCGCTCCCACCATTTTTTACAAAAAGACTGTGTATACGTACTATTGATACTTGATATTGATTAAGAAGCTATTACCCCCATCCTTCTTCTTACAGAAGGCACCCCGACTGGGGATCTAAAACAATACTCAACCCGAGTGGGTGGGCCTTAATACTAGGGTATTATACCAATTAAATCTATGACGGCCTAGACTCCAGCACACTTCTAAGAGGAGGACATCCTATGAAACTGGACCTAAGCACCGACGAAGGGAATACATGGAATGAATATAGGCCGGAATTGATAGATTTCGAGCAACATCCCGCAACGCTACTGCGATTTGTCGAGACCTGTTATGACGACCTCGATAATACCGGAAATACAGAGCCTTGAAATCATTTTGCATACCTCATCGGTGGATATTTAGGAATGATGGTCTTTGCCTATGATGTTGGCATGCGGCAGAGTGGTGACAAGCCTAAAACATGCAGTTACCGAGTGTCAGAAGCGAAAAGAACCATTTTGAAATCTCCGCCACGCCACGGCGCTACCGGCTCAGGATCGGCTAACAACCCAACCCTTAAGTCACTATGCCTACTAAAGTTCTATAGACAAAGTTTGCACGTAGGCAGCTACTAGACCCCTCACTCTATAGACGCCAGGGATTGGCATGCAAGGACGTATGGTGGAAGTCCTGATCCGCTGGCGGTGTCACCTCTGTTGTCAATCACAGGACGCGGTATGCCATTACTGTAACGGGAAGGGCTATCTAGAGCGATGGGTGCCTTACTTGATTCTGAGAGATGCTAAGGTCCTCTTCAAGGATACATTCGTCATCGGGGGATGCCGCAAGACGCCCGACTATCTCTCTGCCTAATACCCGCTACCAATGCTTCTGTGAGATTCCATCGTGCCACGATCTGCCCGATGGATCAAGCCTGCCCCCGGTTTCGAACGCGGAGGACACAGTCCCTCCTGAGATCGCTGCTGTCACTTCCGTAGGTCCATTAATACTATCGCCTAGGTGATTAACCACATGGGTCATTTACTAGGCTCGGCTGCGGGGTGTAGAAACCTCCTATGGCGGTCTCCGGGGACATGAGAGTGGGAACGCAAGAAGAACAAGACATCGCAACCGCCTATCTCAAACACTTAAAGGCGCGATTACACACAACCGAACAGCAACGGGATGCGCTGGCCGCGATACTACAGAAATGTTTGCAATGCATCGACACCGATGGCGGCGCGTCCGAAGATGATACCCATCCGGTCATGGAAGACCACGCCAACGTTGTTGCCAAAGCACGTGCCTTGCTCACCTACATAGAGAAACGCGCAGGAAGGTGGACACCATGAACACCGACTGCCGGAGAGCCTCACGACGGCCCTGTTGTAGATTCCAGAAATAACTACCAGATCTTTTCCGCCTCACCCGCCGTCAGCGACACGCCCCCCCGTCGTTCTCCTTGTGAGGAACAACACACGCTGGTTCCATGTACATAGAGCCTGGTGGGCGAGGCGGGACGTCCCAAGCCCTATCCCGGTGGTGCATCCGTGGGCGTCGTAGAAAACCACCGTGTCAGACTGATGTTAGACCGTACGGCTAGACGCGGTACAAGACGGTCAGCATCGTCGTGGGACAGACGCGGTGTGGATCAATCCTGCCCGCCGGGGTGGCGTACCGGAGCCGGAGTCCCGGTTTTTGTCCCGGTTAGCAGGGGGACAGGCGGCCTTTCAACGTCAGCTGCGGCCACTGGCCTGCCGTGTTGAAGAGAGTTGCGGTCCAGTAACAGAGCGGGGATTACGCAACCTGTGTCACTTACGTAATCAACCTACTTCGTCTTCCCAAGCCGTCGGTCGCGGGTTCAAATCCCGTCTCCCGCTCCAACTTTCCCACAACAAACTGGTCAATCATCAAGTAATATGCCGCCTATATTGCCCTAGGAACCACATCTTGTCCTTGATCTGACCCTCATTACCCCTCGTTTAGGATTTCCCCCCCTGTTTGTCGGCACCATAGTTTCACCTAATGTGGTATTGTCCGCTCTCGGCCACAAATGGAGGAACCTACCATGCTCACCCAATTGTTGTGCTATCTCGGCCACCATGATTGGCAACACTTACGTTCAGTGGGAATAGGGAAAATGGACCGAAAAGGCAATTACCAGAGGCATGTTAGGACGGACCATTGCCCCTCCTGCCAACTCACCCGCAAAAGCGAATGCGCGACTCTGCCACCGACTTCTGTGCAGCGGCTAGGGCGAATCCTCAGCGATAGGAGACCGTAAGCCGTTTTGCTGCTCTCCGGTCTATACGGCGTCAGGGACAAGCATTTTGAAGGGTTTTACCTTTTTCATGTTCCGGTGTCTCAGCTCATAGGAGGACTCAGCGGAGATCATATGATCCCCCCACCATCCGTCAAGGTCCCATCTGTGTGGCGCGATCGACTCTTGCCGTATTGGGTCCTCCTGCTATTTCTCTTTATTCTGGGCCTTAGCCTTTTCGGCACTACACTGTTGCAGCAGGCCCTCGGATTGAGCGCGAATTAAAGATGGAGTATACTTACCGTAGGGCGGGAGGTCGAAGGATGGCACGTATCATTATCGCTCTTCTGGCAGTGGGCCTAAGCCTGGTGAGTAGTCCCGCATCTGCTTACGTCTGGCGCTGCCAGACGCCGAATGGATACGTGTGGACAGAGCAGCCTCCGCAGTACGGAGACTGCGAGGAGTACGACGGCACATTCAACCGACGCGCGGCACCCCCCAGCGCGCAGTATATGCAGCCGCAATATGCCGCACCCCAAGTACAATATGCTCCGCCACCGCCGCCGGGGTATGGCTACCCATATACCTACGCCTCTCCTTATCCTTACCCTGCACCCTATCCGTATCCCTACTATCCATCCTACAGCGGCTACTATGGAGGCCCCGGCCTATACCTCGGCTTTCCCGGCCTATTCTTTGACTTCCGATTCGGCGGCGGGCACTTCGGCCACTTCGGGCATGGCAGGCATTTCGGGGGGCACTTCGGAGGGCATCGCTTCGGACGACACTAGAGTCAGCAGCCACCCCAGCGTCTAAGTAAAGAAAACCTCCAATAGCAGCTCCTCTACACTGTCCTCCTACTGGTACTAGCGTGCTGTTGCCGATGAGAGGCCCTTTCAGGGGTGGCACCATTGATAGCTTGCCTGTTTCCATGATATAGCGTGGCATAGAGCGAAGCGCATTAGTCAGAAATCAACCCATTCACGTCCCCTCTTACTGTGGCGGTCCATCTTTTTCGCGCTCGTCGTCATTTTCGGCGGCTCCGCTTCCGCCTTCGCGGCCGAGTTCGAGGGCATGGTCATCGCCGTTCCGGAAGGCGATACGCTGGAGGTGCTACACAAGGGTACGGTTCTTTTGATTCGGCTCCAGGATGTGGATGCGCCGGAGATGGGCCAGCCGTATGGGGCTCAGGCCAAAGCCCTCATGGCGTCTTTGGCCTTGGGAAAAACCGCCCGGATCATTACGACGGGTACCCCGCAGCCCGGCATTCTACAGAAGGCTAAAATTGCCCTTTCGTCAGGGCTCAATCCCAGTCATGAACTTTTGAAGGCGGGACTAGGATGGTGGGATCGAGCGGCCGCTCCGGATGACGACAGTCTTTGGAAGCTCGAGCGTGAAGCCCGAATCGAGCGTCGCGGACTGTGGGAAGACGCGGATCCGATTCCCCCATGGGAATGGCGTAAAGGCTTTTAGAATATGGTAGGGGCAAACAAGTGACGGCGGCCAGCGGGACACGGCTCTATCTGATCCGGCACGGCGAGACGCCTCGCCAAGGGTTCTGCAATGGTCACTTGGATGTCGCGCTGACCCCAGTCGGCATCTCAGAGATGGAGGAGGTCGCCGGCCGCCTGATCGAAGAGAAAATTGCAGCACTGTATACCAGCGATCTGAGTCGGGCGCTCCACAGCTCGGAAATTCTCGGGCGCATGCTTCACCTCACGCCGATCGTTTCGCCCCCGTTGCGGGAGAAGAGCTTTGGGAAATGGGAAGGAATGCCCCAAGCCGAGCTCCTGCGGCGATTTCCGGGCGAATGGAGCGACTGGCTCGCGAATCCTGCGGATGCGAAGCCGACAGGCGGAGAAAGCGTTCGTGAAATGGCGTCCCGCGTGCTTCCTGTCGTCGCACAGATCATCAAGAACCATCCCAGTGAGCGAGTGGCGATCGTGGCGCACGGTGGCGTCAACCGCGTGATCCTATGTCATGCGCTGGGTTTGGATCTCCGTTACATGGAGCGGATCGCGCAGCGGCATGCCGCGCTGAATATCATCGAGTTCCTGGAGGAGGACGTCGTCGTCCAGTTGCTGAACGGATAAAAAATGTACGGTGAGAGGGAACGCCGAACAGAGGACTTACACCGACTTTTGGACTTTGCCGCTACGAATGCAATTGGTGCAGACGCGTATCCGTTGGGTGGCGCCGTTGATCAGGGCGCGGACGGTTTGCAGGTTGGGGCGAAATACCCGTTTCGTGCGGTTGTTGGCATGACTGACGTTGTTTCCTGAGGAATGTTTCTTCCCGCACAGTTCACAAACTCTTGCCACAGTAGGACTCCCTTCTCTGATAAAACCAGAGCCATGCTACCATACGGGATTGATAAGTCACAAGAGCATCTGAGAGCCAGAACGATCAGCTCTGGCTAGCCTTGTAGGTCTGAATTACTCGGCTTCGATGAGCAGGTGAGCCCGGCGGTTCTTTGAGTAACACGCCTCATCGTGCTCTTTGCAGGTCGGCCGTTCTTTGCCATAGCTGGTCACCGCAACGGCATTGTGGATCCCAAGATCTGACAGATACTGGCGCGCTTCCTTCGCCCGCTTTTCGCCCAACGCGAGATTGTATTCCACACTGCCGCGCTCATCACAATGGCCTTCGATAAAGAGTTTAGCCTTGGGATGCTCCCTCAGAAATCCGGCGCTCTCTGAGAGATTCTTCTTGCCTTCCTCCGACAACCCCCAGCGATCAAAGGCAAAGTAAATGTCGAGGAGCTGCTTGCGCGAATCCTCTCGTGTCTTTCGCGCCTCTCGACTGTCCATCCCCTGTTGATCAGCTTTTGAGAGCATGAGGGGAGCCGTGCCGGCGATAGACTCGTCAGCGGGCTTTTTGCCAAAGCCGGTCAGAGGGGCACCACGCAGCGCATTTCCGCCACCTTTTCCAGGTGCGCCGTCGGAGCTAGAGAGTTCCTCTGTTCCTTCACTGGTGGATCTCACATTTTTTGAGGAGCACCCCGTGACCATGAGGAACACTAGCCCGCTTATCGCGATCCACATCCCTGTTGTTTTCATACTTCTCCTCATGAAGCGGGCGGGGCGTTAAATTCGCTTACGTATAACAGCTCTATATCTCAATACTCAAGAACTATTTCGGGACTTTCCAGCATCCTAGGCCGATCTCCTCGGGGCGTTTCCATCGCGACTGCCGTTCAGCGAAGGAGAAGCCTCGAGCGAGGAGCGACCAGCCCCAGACGATAATCCCCAGCAGCAAGGCGGTGAATGCGATGATGAACATAACTTCGACGACATACCGGATCAGCGGGTACTGGGCGAGAATTTCCATAAAGGACCTCATGTTGAAAGAGAGTTTTCTTACATTGTTTATCGGGCAGGACACGTTCAGGCTTTAGGAGTAAAAACCCTTGTCCTTGGTGTCCCTATTCACATTTCAACATGGGAAAAGAGAAGAGACCTGATGAGGAGACTGCACATCTAACTTCTTGAAGTTTTTAGCGGGGTTGGCGAGAATGGGTGGAACAGGTGGAAATCAGATGGACCGGCTAAAGAAGATTATTCAGGTCATCGATCGCCCGCTAGCCTTTGCGGAACGTAGCGGGGCCGTCGCGCTCAAGGACCTGGGGCGATTCATTTCCCGGCAGGTCACGGACGCTCTGGCAGAGCACGTTCGGCCATCCGCAATAGAAGCGGAGTTGCTTCGCCTGGCGCAACTTTTCATCGACTACGAACAGCTACCGCCAGGGATGCGCGCGGCCCGTGTCACCGAGGCCCGGGCCGTGATCGTTCGCCTGGATCAGGCGGTGGACGCTCCACCGCCAATCTCAGGACGGCCTGCGAACAGGCTGTCAGATTACCCGGTCCAATACATACGGGGAGTCGGTCCGAAGAAGGCCGAAGCTCTGGGACGGATTGGAATTCGGACGGTGGAGGACGCCGTCTGGATGCTTCCATGGCGGTATGAGGACCGCTCTCAGTGCCGGTCCATCGACAGCCTGGTTCCGGGGGAAGGCGCCATGATCGAGGCACAGGTCGAGAGGACGGCGTTGAAGCTGACGAATTTCAAACGCCGGAAATTGGTTGAGGTGGCAGTGGCGGATCGAACGGGAAGATTGCATTTGATCTGGTTCAATCAGGCTTATCTCGCGGAGACGTTTCATGTCGGACAGCGGCTGATGCTCTATGGGCAGGTAAAGCCGCGGAACGGTCGCTGGACGGATCTCCAAATGGAGAATCCAGTCTTCGAGATTCTTGAGGACCGAGCTAACTCTAATACCGACCTGACCCACATGGGCAGGATCGTTCCCATTTATCACGCGCGGGAGACCAAATCTCGGATGATGCTGAGCGACCGGCTGCGCGCCATGATGAAGATCATCGTGGACCAATATGGGCAGGACGCCCTTGAGCCACTGCCTCTGGACATGCTCCGGCGTCGTAAATTGCTCTCATTCGGGCAAGCCATCCGTCAGGTCCACTTCCCGCAACCCGGCGCCGATCTTGAGGAACTGAACAGGGGCCGTAGCCCCGCGCATCGCCGTCTAGCATTCGAGGATTTTCTTTTGTTGGAGCTGGCCCTCGGGCAGAAACGCGAAGAGGTGAAAAAGGAGTCCCGGGTGCTCACGTATGATCTTGCATCTGCTCTGCCCGCGCACCTCCTCACGGCCCTCCCGTTTCGCCTGACCGCGGCACAGCTCCGCGTCCTGCAAGAAATCCGGCAGGACCTGGCGAGTCGCCATCCCATGAACCGCTTAATTCAGGGAGACGTGGGATCGGGAAAGACGGTGGTCGCTGTGCTGGCGATGCTGGCGGCCGTCGGTTCCGGCTATCAAGCCGCGCTCATGGCGCCAACGGAAATTCTGGCCGAGCAACACTGCCTGACGTTGCAACGCCTGCTGAAACCGCTCGATGTGTCCTGCGTGCTATTAACCGGCGGCCGCGGCGGCAAAAAGCGTGAGGCTGCGCTGGCGGCGATTGCGGAGGGATCGGCCCAGGTCGTCCTTGGCACGCACGCATTGATCCAGCAGGACGTCAGGTTCAAGAATCTCGGCTTGGCGGTGGTCGACGAGCAGCACAAATTCGGTGTCCTCCAGCGGGCGGTCCTGAAGGAAAAGGGATATTCCGCAGATGTTCTAGTGATGACGGCGACGCCGATCCCGCGGACGTTGGCGCTCACCGTCTACGGCGATCTCGACGTGTCAGTCATCGACACGTTGCCTCCGGGCAGGCGTCCGGTCCGTACGCTGTTATTTGCCGAAACTCAACGAGCGCGCATGTATCGCCTGGTCGAGGACGAACTTTCGCGCGGGCGCCAGGCGTATGTGGTGTTCCCGCTGGTCGAAGAGTCGGAGAAGATTGATTTGCAGGCGGCGATGACGGGAGCCGAGCGTTTGCAGCGGGATGTGTTCCGGAATTGGAAGGTGGGCGTGATTCATGGCCGGATGAAAGCCGAGGAAAAGGATCGGGTGATGACGGCGTTTAAGGACGGCGGCATTCAGGTACTGGTGGCGACGACGGTCATCGAGGTCGGAATCGATATTGCCAATGCCGGTGTCATGCTCATCGAACATGCCGACCGGTTTGGCCTTGCCCAATTGCATCAGCTACGCGGCCGTGTCGGGCGGGGGCCGCATCAATCCTACTGTTTCCTGATGGCACCCAGCCGCCTGACCGAGGAGGGCCGCCGCCGCCTGGAAGCTCTGGTGAAAAGCCATGACGGGTTTGTGATCGCGGAAGAGGATCTGGCCATTCGGGGGCCGGGAGAGTTTTTCGGGACGCGGCAATGGGGGCCTGCGGATCTGCGGGTCGCAAATCTCATCCGCGACGCCAAGATCTTGGAGGAAGCCCGTGAGGAATCAGCGCGCCTCCTGCTCAATGACCCGGAACTCGCCAGAGCGGAGCATGCAGAACTGAAGAGCGCCTTGCTACGGCGCTGGCGTGACAAACTCGACCTGGCGAGAGTTTCCTGATGCTGTTTCGATGGCGGCGGTTACGACACGATCTCCGCGCAGGCTTGGCGCTGGTCCGTCAGGGATCGGCCACGGCGGTGAATCGATCGTTGGAGGAGGTGGAACTGCTCCGGTTGAAATTCCGTCTGGACGCCCTGGAAGCGGGGATCAAGGAGCTATACCAGGCGGTGGGCGAACGAGCCTTCCAGCTCATCGAGCGAGAAGTGGACAGCATTATGAATGACAAGGAACTGATCCGTCTTTTTGAAAAGATCGATCAGCTTTCCGAGGAGGAGGGGCGGATTCGATTTGAAATGGAGCAGGTGCGGGACTAATACGTGCCTCGAACTTCCTGGCGCCATGGGATCAGTCGATATCAATGGCTGGTGCTATTGGTTGCCTGGCTCGGTTGGGTGTTCGATTCCATGGACGCCACGATCTATGCGATCGTCCTTCATCCCGCCTTACACGATCTTCTGAAAACTTCCCCGTCGGCGCAGGTCAGCTCCGAGGTCATTGGATGGTACGGAGGAATCATCTTCTCGATCTTCCTCATCGGATGGGCGATCGGCGGCATCGCCTTCGGTATGATCGCGGATTATATCGGCCGCACAAAGACCTTGATCCTGACTATTCTGATCT
>Ga0070706_100000965_pt1 | contig 31374 bp, 26 predicted proteins | sample KBSK5501metaG_FD_65476 | JGI IMG/M metagenome (GOLD analysis project Ga0070706, IMG submission 65476) | Corn, switchgrass and miscanthus rhizosphere microbial communities from Kellogg Biological Station, Michigan, USA - KBS K5-50-1 metaG | ecosystem: Host-associated > Plants > Roots >... | reverse complement strand
GCGGGCGCGCGAGGCAGCAGATCGGTGGGCGCGTGCGCGGCGCCGATCAGCAGGTCCAGCCGCTCGATACTCTGAAGCTCGGACGCTTCGAGCGCGGCTGCGCGCGGTGCACCGGTATGCAACAGCCAAGCGAGCAACGCGCCGAGCGTGTCGGCCGATTCGTCCGTGGCCGCGTCGGACAGCCCGCTGGCCGCAACCGGAGGCAGCGTCGCCCGGCCGGCGCGGCGACGCGCCACGACCACCGCCCACAGTTGCTCCCACCGGTGTTTCATGGCTCGCTCTCCCGCGAGCAAGTCTATTAGTCATCCCCACACTCGGCGAAGTTTTGGCCGTCGGGGTCATGGTCAAAGCGGTGTGCCGCCTTCGGATCCGACGGCATCGTTGGCCGTGAGAGGGGCTCCGGGCTGCGCCAAATAGGCCGCCGCGGAATGCGCGGGTCCTACTCACAGAGCCCTCGGGGTCAAGAGCATGAAAAGCGACTATCGCGGATTGTGGTCGATAGCGTGCCGACACCCGGCCCGGCGCTTGTTGATCGGAGTCAGCCGCGATCTCCAGCCACTCGACTCCAACTTGAAGTTCTGCATTCGCTCGGACTTGATCTCGTCAAGACTCATTGCAGGCCCAACGGGCTCGCGGTGCCGCCGCGCCCACCGGCATTCGACCTGATTCGGCAATTTCGAAGACAAAGTCAAATAAATCATATTTTTGGTCGACCCATTGCACGCAACCGAGAACATCCGGTTCCCAACGCCAGCAGTGCCGCAAGGCGATCGTCGATGCTGTCGGCCAGGCTCGTGATGTGATAAATATGGTTAAATTGTGATTAATGATTGTCCGACGGCCGCCGAAAACACAGGCAACCCTTCATCGCGACCCGTCCGAAGAACCGCATGGCCTTAGCGATGCTCAGCGCCGCCGATGGGGCGGGTCGAGCAAACCCTGCAGGCCCTCTTGTTCCGTCCCGCAAGGAAAGCGAACCATGCCCATCCTTCACCGTCTGAGCCTGTGTCAAAAATTCATCATCCTTGGCATCGTCGCCCTGTTGACGACAGCGCTGCCCACGGGGATGTATTTCAAGCAAACCCTCGCCGAGATCAACACCGCCAGACTGGAAGCCCAGGGGACCGCGCCCGTGATCGCTCTGCAAAGGGTGGTCCAGCTGACTCAGCAGCACCGCGGTATTACAGAGGGCATGTTGGGCGGCAACGAACTATTGGCGGCCAGGCGACCTGAAACGCTTGTTGCCTTGGGCAAAGCCATGGAGGCGCTTGACGCCAGTCTGGAGACCAGTGTCGCCTCCCGACAAATTACGTCGCAATGGGCCGAGCGCAAACAACGCTGGGCTGCACTTGAACATGCAGTCGCTTCGCGTCAGCTCAAGCCCGCCGAGAGCTTTGCGCAGCACACTCAGCTGATAGTCGAACTCCTTGCTCTGAACGCGGACGTGCTGGACGAGTTCGGCCTGTCGCTCGACCCGCAGTCCGACAGCTACGCCTTGGTCATGGGCGCATTTGTCAACACGCCAGGGCTGGCCGAGAAGCTGGGCCAGATGCGTGCGCGAGGCGCGGGCTACCTTGTCACAGGCACGCTGTCGCCGGAGGGCCGCGCCGTGCTGACGGCTGAGCAGGGGCGGGCCGAGGAGATCCTTGGCGAGATGATGCGTAACCTGGGCAAGGCCACTGCGGCCAACGCCGAGGTGAGGGCCGAATTGGCCGCCAAGGCCGACACGCTGAAGGTCCGAATCGCCCAGACGCTGGCCATGGCCGACCAGGGCCTGATCAAGGCCACGAAGCCCGCGCCGCCCTCCAACGCATACTTCCAGGAATTCACGAACACGATCGACCGCGTGTACGAGTTCAATGCGGTCGCCTCGCAAAGCCTGGTGAACCTGCTCGACATGCGCGTGCAGGACCTGCGGCAGGCGCTGCATCTGGTGCTGGGCGTTCTGGTGAGCGCGCTCGTTGCATCGGTCGTGCTGTCGCTGGCGGTCATGCGCAGCATCGCGATGCCGGTGCAAGAGGCCTTGCAGGTTGCGCGAGCGGTTGCCCAGGGCGACCTGACCGTGACGGCACCGGTGCGCGGCAGCAACGAGATCGGCCAGCTGATGCAAGCGCTGAAGGCGATGCAGGAAAACCTGGCGATGGTGGTGGGGAACGTGCGGCGGAACTCGGAGTCGGTGGCGACCGCATCCGCACAGATCGCCCAAGGCAACAACGACCTGTCTAGCCGCACCGAACAACAGGCGTCCGCGCTGGAAGAGACTGCCGCGTCGATGGAGCAGCTCAGCTCCACGGTCGGGCAGAACGCTGACAATGCCAGGCAAGCCAACCAGCTCGCGATGCGCGCCACCACAGTGGCCGTCACGGGCGGTGAAGTCGTCGGCCGGGTGGTGGGCACCATGAAGGAGATCAACGACAGCTCGAAGAAGATCGCCGACATCATCAACGTGATCGATGGCATCGCCTTCCAGACGAACATTCTGGCGCTGAACGCGGCGGTGGAAGCGGCGCGAGCCGGGGAGCAGGGGAGGGGCTTCGCGGTGGTGGCCACGGAGGTGCGCAACCTTGCAGGCCGTTCGGCTCACGCGGCCAAGGAGATCAAGAGAATGATCACTGCCAGCGTGGAACGTGTCGAGCAAGGCACGGCACTCGTCGACCGGGCCGGCGTGACCATGATCGAGATCGTCACCTCGATCAAGCGAGTGACCGACCTCATGGGCGAGATCAGCTCGGCCAGCGCCGAGCAGAGCGCCGGCGTGGCGCAAGTGAGCGAAGCCGTGGGCCAGATGGATCACGCCACGCAGCAGAACGCCGCACTGGTGGAGCAAAGCGCCGCCGCGGCCGAGAGCCTGAAGGTGCAGGCGAGGCAACTGGTGCAGGCGGTGGCCGTGTTCAAGCTCGGCCAAGGCATTGTGCACACCGAGCCCGCGGCTGCCCTCACCTACGCTGCGATCGAGCGGCGCGGCGCCTGTCGCGCCACCAACGTCACGCGCCCAAGGTTCGGGGCGCAGGTCAGCCGTGCTGCGCCAATCGCGACGGTACCGGTAGAGGGGCGCGTCCCCGCTTTGGTCAGAACCGGGACCGATGATTGGGAAAGCTTCTGAACGAGGCTTCGACAAGGCCTCTGAACGCACATCGCGCCCGAAACAAAATGAAGCTACCTCAATGCGCTCAGCCCACCGGCGACCCGACGATCCCGGCGACAGCGCCGCGCGAGGCTCGCCAGGGTTCGGTGCGGTCCAGAGCGATCAAACGCATTCCCGTCAACCGCCTGCTTCCCGGCATGTACTTGCATGAAGTGTGCGGGTCCTGGATGGATCACCCGTTCTGGAGGTCGTCGTTCGCACTCACGAAGGCGGATATCGGCAAGATCGCCGAGTCTGGGATCGCGGAGGCGTGGATAGATACCTCCAAGGGCCTGGACGTGGTGGGCGGTGTGAGCCAGGACGAAGCGCGCGTGCAGGTGGAGCGCGAGCTCGTCGACGCCGCCACTTCACCCATGCCCTTGCTTAACCTGCCGGAGCCGAAGGGGTCCGAGTGGAAGAACGCTGCCGCGGTGTGCGAACGGTCCAAGAAGGCCGTGACGCGGATCTTCGACGACGTGCGCCTCGGGCGCGCGATCGACCCGGCACTGTGCCTTCCGGTCGTGCAGGAGATCAGCGAGTCCGTGTTGCGCGACCCCAGCGCTCTGATAAGCCTGAGTCGGCTGAAGGCGCGCAACGAATACACCTACATGCACTCGGTCGCCGTGTGCGGCCTGATGGTGGCCTTGTCGCGCCAACTGGGCTTCACACCCGCGCAGGTGCGGCAGGCAGGCCTGGCCGGGATGCTGCACGACGTTGGGAAGGCGCTAACGCCGCTGGAGATCCTGAACAAACCCGGCAAGCTCAGCGACGAGGAGTTCACGATCATGCGCAGCCACAGCGTGCTCGGGCACGCGCTGCTGCTCGAGGGCGGTGCAGTCGATGACATGGCATTGGACGTGGCCCTGCACCACCACGAGAAGATCGATGGCAGTGGGTACCCGGATGCCCTGCAGGCAGACCGTATTTCGATCTTTGCAAGGATGGGGGCCGTCTGCGACGTCTACGATGCCGTCACATCCGATCGCCCCTACAAGGCCGGCTGGGACCCCGGCGAAGCACTGCGCCAGATGGCCCAGTGGAAGGGCCACTTCGACCCACTGGTGTTCCAAGCGTTCGTCAAGACGGTCGGTATCTATCCGATCGGCTCGCTGGTCCGGATGCAGTCCGGGCACCTCGCGGTGGTCACCTTGCAGGGGCAGGGGAACCTGCTCCTGCCCAAGGTCAAGGTCTTCTACGACATCGCGTGCCGCCAGCACATCCCGCCGTTCGAGATCGATCTGGCGTCGGCCGGGGGGAAACACAAGATCGCCAGCGTCGAATCTCCCAGCCAGTGGAAGCTGTCCAAGCTGGAGCGGCTTTGGCTGCCGCCTCGATGACCGCTGCGTTCGAGGCCGCCGTGTCAACGGATCAAGCCAGTCCGATCGACACCGTCAACTCCCACTACCTGGACCAGGTGATCGCCGTCGGCGCCTCACATGGCGTGGAGGTCAGCGAGGACATCGTGGCCCGCAACGGAATGAAACTGCTGGCCAGGGGCGCTCGCATTGACGCAGTCGTGCGCGACCGCCTGTTGCAGCACAAGCTTCGCAAGCCACTCGAAGAGTGCGTACGGGTGGTCGACGGCGTGATCCCCGAGCGCTTCGGGCCGGTTGCCGACCGGCTGCTGGAGCAGCATCCACTGCTGCGCGCGATGTGCGCCACCGTGGCCGCACAACCGATCCCGGCGTCGCTGGTCAAACTCAGGCTGTCGGTCCCGATGCAGTCCTTGCTCACGGTGTACTGCGAATTCCAGGAAAACCGGCTGGAGCACACTGTCGGCGTCGCCATGCTCGCGTTCGCATTGGCGCGTAAGGTGCTACCGGGCGAAATCGACCGCCATCGCACACTGGCGATGGCGGGACTGGTGCACGACGTGGGTGAGCTCTACATCGACCCGACATATCTGCGCCGCGACACCCGCCTCGGCCCTCAGGAGTGGAAGCACATTGCTGTCCACCCACTGGTCGGCCATCGCGTGCTGCGTGACATGGTGGGTGCTGGCGCGGGCATTGCCGACGCCGTGCTGAATCACCATGAACGGCTCGACGGTTTCGGGTACCCGCGCGGCATTGCCGGTGACGCTCTGCCGCTGGACGGTCAGATTCTCGCCGTTGCGGAATGGCTGATGGCGTTGATCGAGAGCGGGCGCGCACCCCTGGTGCGTGCCAGCGTCGCCACGCGGCTCATTCAGGGTGAATTCGGTCAGGCCGTGCTCGACAAACTGGCGTTCGCTGCGCATGCCGTGGAAGAGGAGCAAGAGCCGGCGGCGACGCCCGCGCCGTTGGAGGATGCTGTCCCCCGCGTATTGCGGATCGCCCGCATCATGCGGCGCTTTCGCGAATCGCAGGACTGGATCTTCGAGCGCATCCGGGAGGCGAGCCCGCCTTTGAAGCTGGCGCTGGAAGTAGGACTGGAGCGCATGCTGCGGATTCAGAAGGCGTTCTCGATGACGGGACTGGACGCTCACAACCCGCAGCAGTTGCTACACGAGCTGGAGGCACTGCACGACACTGCCGTGCACGTCGAAGTGATGACCGTAGTGCGCGAGCTCGAATGGCGACTGCGCGAGCTGGAACGCGGCCAGCTGTTGCGCGCCGGGCTGCTGCCGGACGACGAATACTCCGTCGTATGCGAATTGATCGCGCGGCACAATGAAACGCGGCCCGACACGGGTGAACTGCCTCCCGCGCGGAACGCCGATGCGGCCAACGAGGCGCCGTGACGGTCGTTGCGCCGGCGCGGACATGAACCATGAAAGACACCCGTAATTTGCCGCTCGTGGATGTGGACGCCTTGCGCGTGGGCATGTTCGTGCACCTCGACATGGGCTGGTTGCGGCACCCGTTTCCGCTGTCGAGCTTTTGTATCTCCTCCGCCGAACAGATTTCGACCCTGCGTGGATTGGCCCTCAAGAAGCTGCGCTGGAGTCCGCAGGCCAGCGAACTCAAAGAGCCCTCCCCCGTCGCGCGCGACCTTCCCGACGCCGATGTCGAATCCGGCGCCGCGGTGTCCGACAACCCTTACGACGATGTCGTGTGCAGCCTGCGATGGGAGTGGGAGATCCGGAGATCCGAGTGCCCGAACTGGGCGTTTCGGTCTTCGAAGTCCCTCGTGAGCACGTGAAGGGTCGTCGACGCGCGTGGTGGTCTGCAACGCAGTGGCTCAGTCCGTCATCGAGTCCGTCCGCGGCGTGCATAAAGAGTTCATCTTCGTGTGGCGTCGCGAACGCGTAAAGAACGTTGACGAGCAGCCCGTCATGCCATACCGGCCGATCCAGGCGATGAACAACACCGCTTGGCGGAACGCCCCCGGAAGGCCGGCTTGGACGAACTGCACGTGCACGACCTGCGGCATACGGTGGGCATGCGCCTTCGGGAAGCCGGGGTACCCGAAGGCACGGTCGCGGACATCCTGTGGCACAGCAAGCAGTCCATGACCCAGCACTACAGCGTCGCCCAGATCGTGGAGATCCACTCGGCGCTCGAGAAGAATGACGATACGGGTCGCTGGAACAAGAGCCTGGCGACACTCAGGCGGGAGCAACAAGAGGGTCGGGGAGACGCCAGTCCCCCCAAAGTCCCCGAGCAAAGAAAAACGGGCTAGCCCTTCTGGAGCTAACCCGTTGTTCTAGAACGATTGTTCTGGTGCGGCTGGCAGGAATCGAACCCACGACCCCTTGGTTCGTAGCCAAGTACTCTATCCAGCTGAGCTACAGCCGCGTAGCCGCGCAGTATAGCAGAGGCGCGAGGGGTGGCCGATCGGCTTGACCGCGGCTCTTCCCTGTCAGGCCAGCCGCGCCGCAGCCTCGAAGCACTGTGCCGCGCGCTCGGCGTCACCCTCCTGCTGCGCGAGCTGCGCGAGCGCGAGCCAGGCCCGCCGGCGTGCGACGACGGCGAGCGTGGTGTCCTCGGCGGCCTGTTCGAGCAGGCGGCGCGCCTTGCCCCAGAGTTGGCGCTCGGCGAGCGCACAGCCGAACGCGAGCGCGACGGCGCCTTCGCGCGGGAAAGCCTGCGCGGCCGTTTCGAGGCGCGGCAGCCAGTCGGGGCCGATGCCCTGCATCGCGTTGACGAGGCCGAGCGCGACCGCTGCCCGCTCCTCGGCCGCGAGCTCGGGCAGGCGGTCCCAGAACGGGCGCAGCCAGCCCCGCGCTTCTTCGAGGGCGCCGAGGTCGGCGGCACGCGCGGCGGCGCGCGCGGCGACGAACGCATCGCGCCGGTCCATCGGGTCAAACGCGGACCAGACTCGGCGCAGCTGGTCGATGTCGTGCGCCGTGTCCAGCGATTCGAACGCGAGCGAGCGCAGCAGCCCTTGCGCGGCGATCTTCGAGAAGCCCTGATGCTTCGCGAGCATGCGCGCCGTCTTCAGCGCATCCTGCGGCAATCGGCCGAGCCGGGTCGCCTGCAGCTTCAGGCGCAGCGCGTGCGTGCGGCGCGCCACGCCCTGCGGCAGTTCACCGAGCAGCTCCATCGCGCGCACCGCGTCGCGGTCGTCGAGCGCCCACTCGGCGGCCAGCAGTTGGGCGCCCTCCTCGGCCGAGCGCGCGGCCGGGCTCGAATGCGAGAGATCGAGCGCGCGGCGCAGTTGCTCGTCGCGGCCCGTCCGGTCTTGCAGCCGGTGCGCGCTGCCGGCGGCCAGCAGATGGCTGAGCACGGTGAACTCGTTGTCCTGCGCGAGCTCGGGCGTGTCGGCCTGGATCGCGAGCGCGCGCTGCGCCGATTTCTGCGAGCGGCTGTAGCGCCCGCCGAAATACTGCGCGAGCGCATCGCGCAGCGCGGCCTGCGCGCTGCGGTCGCGCCGCGCGACGCGCCATTCGCGCGCGCGCTGCGGCAGCCCGATCAGCGTGCTCACGCCCTGGATCGCGAGCACGAGCAGGACGCAGGTCGCGAGCAGCAGGCACAGAAAGAAGTTCAACGACAGGTCGGCGCGCCACGGATCCCAGTAGAACGTGACCAGCGCGTCGTTCTTGCCGAGCGCCGTGGCCGCCACCACCGCGGCGGCGAACAGCAGCACGAGCCAGATGACGTTGCGCATCGCGTCGCGGTCTTCGGGGCGGGTCAGCGTCCGGCGGACGCGGCGGTCAGCGCGGCCAGCGTGTCGTCGGGCCGCGGCACGCCGACATGGCGGGCCTGCGCCGCGACCTGCTTGACCAGATCCAGCGCGAGCGCGGTGCGCTTGTTGCCGCGATCGAAGTAGCGGTCGAGCGAGCCCTGCGCGACCTGCAGATCGGACTGCGCCGTCTCGAACTGGCGGCTCAGCAGCGCGAGACGCGCGTTCAGCAGGCGCAGCTTCAGGTTCTCCTTCAGGAAGTACGCCTGCTCGGGCGCGAGCAGCATCGCTTCCGGCGCGTCGACGCGCGTCACGCGGATCAGCGAGCGCGCCTCGTCCCAGATGCGCGCCGCGAAGCCGCCGAGCGCAGCGTTGACGCGATTCGGCCAGAACGCTTCGGCCGCCGCGGCGCTCGCGGCACTGGCAGGACGCGCCGCGGCCGTGGCCGCCTGCGCCGCGCTCGCCGCGCGGCTCGCCGGGCGTTCCGGCGCCGCGGCGTCGCGGCTGCGCGCTTCGATCGAGGCGATCAGCGGCAGGTCGTCGATCATGCGCACGGCCTCGTCGAGCTTGATGCCGAGCGACGAGATGTCGGCCACGTTGGTCGACTTGACCCGATCGAGGTCGCGTGCGATCGCGCGGCGCACGCCTTCGAGGCGCGGCTGGCTGTAGCGTGCGAGGCGTTCGTCCGCCTGCTTCAGCGTCACCACCAGCGGCTCGGCGCTGCCGGTGATCGCCGTCTGCTGCAGCGCGACGCGGATCGACTGTTCGACGTCGCCCAGCACGTTCTCGTCGCGCGAACGAGAAAGCGACTGGATCAGATCCTCGAGCTGGCCGCGCTGCATCGCGACCTCGGCGACGCGGGCCTCGAGCAGCGCGACCTTCGCGGTCGCGTCGGTCGTGCCCTGCTGCGCCTGCTTCGCGAGCAGGCGCGCCTCGGCCGATTGGGTGCTGCTCTCCTGCTGGCGCCGCACCAGCTCCTGCTCGAGCGACGCGACGCGCTGGTCCGAACGCCACGCGAGCGCCGCGCCGCCGAGCGCGATCACGGCCGCGACGAGGCCCAGCACGATCGCGCCCGCCGATCCGCGCGCCGCGCGCGCAGCAGCGCCCGGTGCCGGCGCGCTCGCGTGCGGCAGCGACGAAGGCGCGATGGGGGTGGTCTGTGCTGAAGCTTGCTCGGTCACGGTCGAATCGATTGTATGCAGGCGACGACGGCATCCAGCCCGGGCCGCGTCGCCTGCACGGAAACGATGCCGAGCGCACGGGCGCGCTCGGCGATGCGCGGGTGCGTGGCGATCGCCTGCGCGCTGCGCCAGGCGTCAGCGGCCAGGTTCGGCCGCAGTGCGGCGAGACGATCGATCGCTTCGGAGCTGCTGAACAGCCACACATGATCGGCGGGCGCGGCCAGCGCGGCATCCAGCACGGCGCGCTCGCCGGCATTGAGCCACGGCGCGACGCGCCGGTAGGCTGCGACCGTCTCGACCACTGCACCGGCGCCGCGCAGCACGTCGACCAGCCATTCACGTCCGCCGTCGCCGCGCACGATCAGCGCCTCGCGGCCGCGCCAGTCGCGATCGGCCAGCTGCGCCCACAGGGCTTCGGAGTCGAACTGCGGCGCATCGGCGGCCGGCTCGACGATGGCTTCGGCGGGCACGCCGTGCGTCTGCAGCTCGCGCGTCGTGCCCGGGCCCGGCGAGCCCGCCAGCGTCCCGACCGGCCAGCGTGCGGCGCCGGCGGGCGCCTGCGCGAAGAACTGCTCGACCGCGTTGGGGCTGACGAACACGACGAGGCTGCGCTGCGCCAGCGATGCCCACGCCGCGTGCAGCGGTGCGGTGTCGGACGGCGGCCCGATCGCGATCAGCGGCAGCGCGACCGCATCGGCCACGCCGCGCGCGCGCAGCTCATGCACCCAGGCCCGGGCCTGCGCTGCGGGTCGGGTGACGAGGATGCGCATCGGGCGTTGCGGCCGATCGAAGGTTCCCGATCGAACGCTCAACGCGAGCCGCCGGCGCCCGGCGGCGACTCGGCGGGCGCGTCGAGGTAAGCCACCGCGCCGAGGTCGCGCAGCGCCGCGGCCGCGCGTTCGCCGAGCGCACGGGCGGCGGCGACGTCGGCCACCTCGGCGCGCACGCTCGCCCGCAGCAGCGGCGCGAGCGGCGATGCGGCGTGGCCGAGCATGGCCTCGAGCTGGAGCACGGCTGTCGCCGCGTCGTCGTCGGGCCAGCGCGCGTGCGCGGCCAGCGGCATGCTGCAGCTTCCGCCGAGGGCACGCGACACCGCGCGTTCGGCTTCGACCGCGAGCAGCGTCGGCCGGTGCGTCAGCGTTGCGAGCTGGCCGCGCAGCGTGTGCGCATCGGCGCGCGCCTCGATGCCGAGTGCGCCCTGGCCCGCGCAGGGCAGCATCTGGGCCGGCTCGAACCGCGCGCGGATGCGCGATTCGAGGCCGAGCCGCTTCAGCCCGGCGGCCGCGAGCACGATCGCATCGAAGCCGCCTTCGTCGAGCTTGCGCAGCCGCGTGTCGAGGTTGCCGCGCAGCGGCTGGATGTCGAGATCGGGCCGCAGCGCGGCGAGCTGCACGACGCGGCGCAGGCTCGAGGTGCCGACCTTCGCGCCGTGCGGCAAAGCCTCCAGCGCGGCGTAGCGATTCGAGACGAACGCGTCGCGCGGGTCTTCGCGCTCGAGCACCGCGGCGAGGTCGAAGCCGGCCGGCAGGTCCATCGGCACGTCCTTCAGCGAATGCACCGCGAGGTGTGCGCGGCCGTCCTCGAGCGCGGTCTCGAGCTCCTTGACGAACAGGCCCTTGCCGCCGACTTTTGCGAGCGAGCGGTCGAGGATCTGGTCGCCGCGCGTCGTCATGCCCAGAAGGCTCACGTCCAGGCCGAAGTGCATCACGAGCAGATCGCGCACGTGCTCGGCCTGCCACAGTGCGAGGCGGCTCTCGCGGGTTGCGATGATCACGGGATCGGGCATGCAACGATGCTAGCAGGCGCGCCTTTTGCATGATCCGGGCGCAGCCTCGAGAGCGACTGATAACATCGCGCCCGTAACTAAATTACATCCGCCCCGAGGTATGTCATGCCGCGTGCCGCAGCAGTTCCCGCCGACACCCGCCTGAGGACACCGCGTCGCACCTCGGCCGACGATGCGGCGGCCAAGAACAAGCCGCTGGTCGACGACATCCGGCTGCTCGGCCGCATCCTCGGCGACGTGATCCGCGAGCAGGAAGGCCAGGCCGCGTTCGATCTGGTCGAGCGCATCCGCAAGCTCTCGGTCGCGTACCGGCTGAAGCGCGACCGCGAGGCCGGCCGCGCGCTGGCCCGGCTGCTGAAGAACCTGACCGGCGACCAGACGGTCAGCGTGATCCGCGCGTTCAGCTACTTCTCGCACCTCGCGAACATCGCCGAGGACCGGCACCACGTGCGCCGGCGCGACCATCACGAGCGCCAGGGCCACCTGCACGAAGGCTCGCTCGCGATGACCTTCGAGCGCCTCGCGCGCGCCGACATCCGCGCCGACGAGATCGCACAGACGCTGGCCCACGCCTACATCTCGCCGGTGCTGACCGCCCACCCGACCGAAGTGCAGCGCAAGAGCATCCTCGATGCGGAGCGCGCGATCGCCGAGCTCGTCGGCCAGCGCGACACGCTGCCCACCGAGCGCGACAAGGCCAGCAACGAAGCGCTGATCCGGGCCCGCGTGACGCAGCTGTGGCAGACCCGCATGCTGCGCACCGCGAAGCTGACCGTCGCCGACGAGATCGAGAACGCGCTGTCGTACTACCACGCGACCTTCCTGCGGCAGATTCCGCGCCTGTACGAGGAGGTCGAGGCGGCGCTGCCGGGCCACGCGATCGCCACGTTCTTCCGCATGGGCAACTGGATCGGCGGCGACCGCGACGGCAACCCGTTCGTGACCGCCGCGACGCTGCGCATGGCGCTCGCGCGGCAGAGCGAGACCGTGCTGCGCTTTTATCTGACCGAAGTGCACGAGCTCGGCGCCGAGCTCTCCATCTCGGCGACGCTCGCGCCGGTCACCGACGCGATGAAGGCGCTCGCGCATGCATCGCCCGACCACAGCTCGCACCGCGCTGACGAGCCGTACCGGCGTGCGCTGATCGGCATGTACGCGCGCCTGGCCGCGACGCTCGAGGCCTTCACCGGCACCGAGGCGCTGCGCCATGCGGTCGCGCCGCAGAACGCGTATGCGACACCGGACGAGTTCCTGCACGACCTGCGCATCATCGAGGCGTCGCTCACCGCGCATCACGCCGACGCGCTCGCGGCGCCGCGCTTGAAGCCACTGATCCGCGCGGTGCAGGTGTTCGGCTTCCACCTGGCGACCGTCGACCTGCGCCAGAGCTCGGACAAGCACGAGGCCGTGATCGCCGAGCTGCTGAAGGTCGCGCGCATCGAGCCCGACTACAGCGCCCTGACCGAACCGGCGCGCCGCGAGGTGCTGATGAAGCTGCTCGACGACGCCCGCCCGCTGCGCGTGCGCGCCGCCCGCTACAGCGAGCACACGACCGGCGAACTGGCGATCTTCGAGACCGCGCTCGAGATGCTGCAGCGCTACGGCCGCGCGGCGATCCGCCACTACATCATCTCGCACACCGAGGACGCGAGCGACCTGCTCGAGGTGATGCTGCTGCTGAAGGAGACCGGGCTGCTGCGCGGCACCTTGAACGGCAACGACGACGACGCGACCGCGCCGTCGGGCGCGCAGACCGACCTGATCGTCTCACCGCTGTTCGAGACGATCGGCGACCTGCGCAACGCCGCCGGCATCATGCGCGCGATCTACGCGGTGCCGGGCGTCGCGGCGATGATGAAGCGCAGCGGCATCGGCGACGGCCGGAGCAATGGCGTCAGCGAGCAGGACATCATGCTCGGCTACAGCGACAGCAACAAGGACGGCGGCAGCTTCACGAGCAACTGGGAGCTGTACCGCGCCGAGATCGAACTGGTCGCGCTGTTCGCCGAGCTGCGCCGCGAGCACGGCATCCCCTTGCGCCTGTTCCACGGCCGCGGCGGCACGGTCGGGCGCGGCGGCGGCCCGAGCTTCCAGGCGATCCTCGCGCAGCCGCCGGGCACCGTGAACGGCCAGATCCGCCTGACCGAGCAGGGCGAGGTGATCGCCTCGAAATATGCGCACCCGGAGATCGGCCGGCGCAACCTCGAGACGCTGGTCGCGGCGACGCTCGAGGCGACGCTGCTGAACCCGACGAAGAGCGCGCCCAAGGCGTTCCTCGACGCGGCCGCCGCGATCAGCGACGCGAGCTTCAAGGCGTACCGCAAGCTCGTCTACGAAACGCCCGGCTTCACCGACTACTTCTTCAGCGCGACGCCGATCCGCGAGATCGCCGAGCTCAACATCGGCTCGCGCCCGGCCTCGCGCAAGGCCACGCGGGCGATCGAGGATCTGCGCGCGATCCCGTGGTCGTTCAGCTGGGGCCAGTGCCGCGTCGCGCTGCCGGGCTGGTGCGGCTTCGGCTCGGCAATCGAGACCTATCTGGGCAAGGACGCCAAACAGCGTGCCGAGCGCCTCGCGCTGCTGCAGAAGATGCACAAGCAGTGGCCGTTCTTCCGCACGCTGCTGTCCAACCTCGACATGGTGATCGCGAAGAGCGACCTCGCGATCGCCGCGCGTTATGTCGAGCTCGTCGAAGACAAGGCGCTGGGCAAGCGCATCTTCACGCTGGTCAAGGCCGAGTGGCAGCGCACCGACGATGCGCTCGCGCTGATCACCGGCGAGAAGCGCCGGCTGGAATCGAACCCGTCGCTCGCGCGCTCGATCGAACACCGCTTTCCGTACCTGGACCCGCTGAACCACCTGCAGGTCGAGCTGATGCGCCGCTACCGCCAGCGCCACGAGGGCGACCCGCAGAACCCGCGCGTGCAGACCGGGATCCACATCTCGATCAACGGAATCGCGGCGGGGTTGCGCAACACGGGCTGACGAGGCGCTGCCGAATTCGCCGGGTCAGCGCGGCGCCGAGCGGGCCTGCCATTCGCGCATCGCACCGACCTCGCCGAGCTCGGCCTTGCGCTGCAGCTCGGCGGTCCGGCGTGCGATCGCCGCGCAGTTCAGCGCATCCGGCGGCTCGAGGCGGGCGCCACCGGCGATGTAGGCCTGCTGCTCGGCGCGCATGCGCTCCAGCTGCGCCTCGGGCCATCCGGCCTGCCGGCCGATCGCGCCGCCGATCTGGCGTTCGAGCAGCGTGTCGGACTTGTTCGCCATCAGGTCGGCGATCGCTTCGCAGGTCTGGCGCCGGCTCGAATCGCGGAGTTGGTCGCGCCCGCAGGCCGACACCAGCGGCTGGTACTCGGGCAGGCCCTGGGCCGCCAGGGCGTCGGTCGCGAGCAGCAGCACGCCGCTGCGCAGCGCATCGTCGTCCGGCGCCAGGTCGATCACGAGGCCGGGCAGCTTGAAGATGCCCTGGTCGCTGCGCCGCGAGGTTGCGATGCGATGCAGCGCCTCGTTCGCGGCCGCGGTGTCGTTGCGCGCCTGTGCGGCGAGGAAGACTTCCAGCCAGGGCGCCGCGTTGGCCGGGGCCAGCCGAGCCCACTGCTCGGCGCCGAGGAGCGCGCATGCACCGTCACTGGTGCGCGCGTCCGCGCCGCCGCAGGCGCGGTACGCGAGCGCGTAAGCATCCGGGTCGGTCGTCGTCGTCGCGAAGCGCGCCAACGACTCGCGCATCGCCGCGTCGCCGCTCAACAGCTGCAGCCACAGGCGCGCCGCCTGCGCGTACGGCCGATCGTCCGCCGCGAGGGCCTGGTCCAGCGCGCGAGCCACGTCGTCACGGCGTGCCAGGCGCCTGAGCTCGTCCGCATCCGGGCGGCCGTCGGCGCCGGCCTTCACCCATGTGCCGCCGCAGACTTCGTATTCGTCCTCGCCGTTCGAGGCGGCCGCCGGCGAACCCGTCGTGCGGTCGATACGCGGCACCGGCGTGCCGACGCGGATGCGCGCCGGCGCCGCGCCGCCGGCATCCTCGCCCGACAACGCGGGTGCGCCGCCGCCCCGTCCCGCGAGCACGAGCCAGACCAGCAGGCCGGCGAGCGCGAGCAGTGCGGCGGCTATGGTCCACGACCAGCGCCTCGGAATCGACACGACGGTTTCGAGCGTGCGCATCGTCGATCCGATCGATGACGGAGGGCGCCGGGCCTGCGGTCAGCGCATCGGCGTGTCACCGCGTCACCGCGTCACCGCTCCCGCCGCCACCAGCGCCTCGCGCACCGCGACCACCTGCCGGCGCGACACCGCGAGCCACTCGTCGACCGGCGCGATGCGGACGGCCCAGCCCTCGCCGCCTTCGTCGTCGCCTTCGCCGGCGATCGTGCGGCGCTCGAGCGCGCGCACCGCGTGACGCGCGACCAGCGCGTTGCGGTGCACGCGCAGGAAGCGCTCGCCAAGCCGCTCGGACAGGTCGGCCAGCGACTCGTCCAGCACATGCGTGTGGGCCGCCGTGCGCAGCGTCACGTACTTCAGCTCGGCCTTCAGGTACAGCACGTCAGCCAGCGGCACGCGCACGACGCGGCCGCGGTCGCTGACGACGATGACCGGCACCTCGGCCGAGTCCGAGGCCGCAGGCGCCGCAGCCGGCGGGCGAAGCAGCGCCAGCCGCTGCGCCACCCGCTGCAGCGCCGCCTGGAGCCGCTCGCGCTTGACCGGCTTGGTCAGGTAGTCGGTCGCGTCGAGCTCGAACGCCCGCAGCGCGTGCTCGGCATGCGCCGTCACGAACACGATGGCCGGCGGCTGCGGGCTCGCGCGCAGCTCGGCCGCGAGCTGCGTGCCGTCGCGGCCCGGCATCTGCACGTCGAGCAGGATCAGGTCGCACTCGTGCTGGGCCAGCCAGACCTGCGCCTGCGCGGCGTTCACGACCTCGCCGACGACCTGCGCGCGCGGCTCGGCGTTGTCGTTGACGAGCCCGCGCAGGCGCAGCCGCGCGAGCTCCTCGTCGTCGACGATCAGGACGTTGAGGGGCGGCGAAATCTCGGCGTTCATATCAAATCGGGATGGCGATCTGGACACGGTAGACCGCGCCGTCGCGGCGCGCATCGAACTGCGACGCGACATCGTGCAACAGGTGCAGTCGTTCGCGCACGTTGCGCAGCGCGATGCCGTTGCCGGGGCGCGACGGCGCGTCGGACACGGTGTTGACGATGACCAGCTGCACCCGCCCGCCCTTGACCCGCGTGCGCACGCGGATCGAGCCGCCGGCCGCGGCCGGCTCGATGCCGTGGCGCACCGCGTTCTCGATCAGCGGCTGCAGCAGCAGCGGCGGCACGCGGGCCGCGCCGGCCTCGGGTTCAAGCTCCCAGCTCACGTTCAGCCTATCGCCGAAGCGGATCTGCTCGATCGCGAGGTAGCGCTGCGCGAGCGCGACCTCGTCGGCCAGCGGCACCGACTCGGCGCTGTCGCTGATCGCGACACGGAACAGCTCGGCCAGGTCCTCGAGCACACCCTCGGCACGCGCCGGATCCAGCCGCACCAGCGCGAGCGCGGTGTTCAGCGTGTTGAACAGAAAGTGCGGCCGGATGCGCGACTGCAGCTCGGCCAGCCGCGCGGTCGTGTCGGCCGGCAGCGTGGCCTGGGCGCGAAGCTGCAGCCACATGTAGAACACCGCCGCGAAGCCGGCCCCGGCGGCCACCGGCGCGAGCCACGGAAACGACGAGGTGCCCACCTCGGCGCCGAGCCAGAGGGTCGGCGCGGCGCCGGCCAGCGCGCAGACGGCGCCCAGCGCGATCGCGGCCGTCGCCTGGGCCGCACCGGGCAGCTCGCCGAGCAGGCGCTTCAGCCCGCAGGCGGCGAGCAGCCACAGCAGCACACCGGGCAGCGCGGCGCCCGAACCCAGCGCCATCAGCAGGATCCAGCCCGATGCATTGGTCGCGACGAACAGCGTGCCGATCACGATCACCGCGTGCACGAACAGCAGCGCGCGCAGCACGACGCCAACGTGGCAGACGTCAAACACCGAGCGCTCGGCACGCTCACGGGCCTCGACCTCGGGCAGCGCGTCGAACACCGTGCTGCCGAAGCCGGTCTGGCCGAAGCCGGTGCTGCGGAAGGCGCCGGGCGTCGTCGGCAGCGGCGACGTCGACGACGACGCAGCGCGGTCCGGCGCGGAGCCGGGGTTCGTGGGGTCGAGTCGGGCACTAGGCATGGCGGATAATTGTCGTCAACTCCTGGGCGCGACTCCAGCGCTCCGACGCTGAATGCGTGCGGTGTTGCGCCGGTGCCGTGCCGGCGTTGCGTATCCTCCCGCCCCCGACTCCCGATCCGCCCCATGTCTTCCTCTTCTTCCCAGAACCAGCTCGACAAGAAATCCGAAGCGTGGTCGGCGCTGTTCTCCGAGCCGATGAGCGAGCTCGTCAAGCGCTACACCGCGAGCGTCGAGTTCGACAAGCGGCTGTGGAAGGCCGACATCGCCGGCAGCCTCGCGCACGCCGAGATGCTGGCCGCGCAGGGCATCATCGGCGCCGCCGATCACGCCGCGATCGAGCGCGGCATGTCGCAGATCCGCGAGGAGATCGAGTCCGGCCGCTTCGACTGGAAGCTCGAGCTCGAAGACGTGCACCTGAACATCGAGGCGCGGCTGACCACCCTCGTCGGCGACGCCGGCAAGCGGCTGCACACCGGCCGCTCGCGCAACGATCAGGTCGCAACCGACGTGCGCCTGTGGCTGCGCGACGAGATCGACGCGCTCGCGCCGCTGCTCGCGCAGATGCAGCTCGCGCTGATCGACGTGGCCGAGAAGAACGTCGAGACCGTGCTGCCCGGCTTCACGCACATGCAGGTGGCTCAGCCGGTGAGCTTCGCGCATCACCTGCTCGCCTACGTCGAGATGTTCAAGCGCGACGCCGAGCGCCTGGCCGACGTGCGCAAGCGCGTCAACGTGCTGCCGCTGGGCGCCGCGGCGCTGGCCGGCACGAGCTATCCGCTGGACCGCGAACGGGTCGCGAAGACGCTGGGCTTCGGGGGCGTCTGCGCGAACAGCCTCGACGCGGTCAGCGACCGCGACTTCGCGATCGAGTTCGCGTCGTTCGCGGCGGTCGCGATGATGCACGTGTCGCGCCTGGCCGAAGAGATCGTGCTGTGGAAGAGCCAGAACTTCGACTTCATCGACCTGGCCGACCGCTACTGCACCGGCTCGTCGATCATGCCGCAGAAGCGCAACCCCGACGTCGCGGAGCTCGCGCGCGGCAAGAGCGGCCGCGTCTACGGCCACCTGACCGCGCTCTTGACCTTGATGAAGGGCCAGCCGCTGACCTACAACAAGGACAACCAGGAAGACAAGGAGCCGCTGTTCGACACGGTGGACACCGTGCGCGACACCTTGCGGATCATGGCCGAGATGGTCGGCGGCATCGTCGTCAAGCCCGAGGCGATGGAGCGCGCCGCGCGGCGCGGCCACGCGACCGCGACCGATCTGGCCGACTACCTGGCGAAGAAGGGCCTGCCGTTTCGCGACGCGCACGAGGCGGTCGCGCATGCGGTCAAGCACGCGATCGAACAGGGCGTCGATCTGGGCGAGCTGCCGCTGGCCACGCTGCAGTCGTTCCACCCGACGATCGAAGACGACGTGTACGCGGTGCTCAGCCTGCGCGGCTCGCTGAACGCGCGCAACGTGCTGGGCGGCACCGCGCCCGCGCAGGTGCGCGTGCAGATCGCGGCGCACCGGGCGCGGCTCGCCGAGTAGCAGGTACTAGCGGGGGCCGCATGCTGTTGCGCCGACCCGCACCCCCGCTGGACCTCTGCGTCCAGTACCTGTGGGCCGGCGAACGCGGCGCGCTGCCGCATGCGCGCGAGCGTTGCCTGCCCAGCGGCCGGGCGGACATGGTCATCCCGCTGCTGCAGACCCACCTGGTTCGCTACACCGACGAGCACGACCTCGACGGCAGGCGCCTGCGCGGCGGCGTTCTGCAGGGCGCGCGCGACAGCTGCTTCGTGCGCGGCGGCACCGACCTGCCGTCTAGCGTTGTCGGCGTGCACTTCCGGCCCGGCGGCGCGGCGCTGCTCGCCGGCGTGCCCATGCACGAGCTGGCCAACGACAGCGTGACACTGGCCGACCTGTGGGGCGCGCCGGCGGCCGACGAACTGCATGAGCGGCTGCTCGGTCAGCCGACACTCGCGGCGCAGCTGCAAGGTCTGGAGCGCTGGCTGACGCAGCGCCTGCTGAGCGCCACGTACCCGCTCGACGTCGCGATGCTCGCGGCGGCACACCGATTCGATGCGCAGCCGGCGCTCGCGCGCGTGGCCGCGGTGCGCGTGGCCAGCGGCCTGTCGGCGCAGCGCTTCATCACCCGCTTCCGCGCGGCGGTGGGGCTGAGCCCGAAACGCTATTGCCGCGTGCGCCGCTTCCAGGCCGTGCTGAACGTCGCCGCGCGCGGCGGCCGCATCGATTGGGCGCAGGTCGCGCTCGATGCCGGCTACAGCGACCAGCCGCACCTCGTCCACGAGTTCCGGCGCTTCGCCGGCATGGCGCCGAGCACGTACCGGCCGCTGGCGCCTGATCATCAGAATCACGTGGCGCTGGCTGCACCGGAGGAAAAATCTACAAGACAGGCCGAGCGCCTCGCGGCATCCTGAGCGCCACGACGGACCAAAGGATCGACATGCCATCACTCGAAGCGCGCAACACCGCGAACACCATCCACGAGGTCTTTCCGTACCTGCGCGTGCGCGACGCGAATGCCGCGGTGCGCTTCTACATCGAGGCCTTCGGCGCCACCGAGCGGTTCCGCCTGACCGAGCCGTCGGGCCGCATCGGGCATGTGGAGCTGCAGTTCGGGCCGGCGGTGATCATGCTGTCCGACCCCTACCCGGAGTACGACATTCACGCGCCGGCCGAAGGCGAGGAAAGCGGCGCGACGGTGCACCTGCACGTCGACAACGCCGACGCCATGGTCGAGCGCGCCGTGGCCTGCGGCGCGACGCTGCTGATGGCGCCGCAGGACTCCTTTTATGGCGAGCGCAGCGGCAAGGTGCGCTGCCCGTTCGGCACGGTGTGGCTGATCGGGCATTCGATCGAGACCGTGGACCCGGCGGAGATGCAGCGGCGGTACACGGCGCTGATGCAGGAAGGCGCGTCCGCATCGGGCTGAGCGCGACGGGTCGCCGCGCGGATCGCGGCTCAGCGCACGGGCATGAAGTCGGCCCGCGCAGATCGGCCGGGCAGGTCGAGCGTGGCGATGGCGGCCGGCGTCTGCGCGAGCAGCTTGCCGTGCCGGTACACCTTCAGGCGCGCCGCCCGCAGCCGGATCGCTTCGATGGGATCGCGCGCCTGCAGCAGCACGAAGCTGGCGTCGCAGCCGGGCTCCAGGCCGTAGCGTTCGAGCCCGAGCACCTTCGCCGCATTCACGGTCACCGCGTCGAAGCAGTCGCGCATGCCGCGCTGGCTCGTCATCTGCGCGACGTGCAGGCCCATGTGCGCGACCTCGAGCATGTCGGCCGAGCCCAGGCTGTACCACGGGTCCATCACGCAGTCGTGGCCGAACGCGACGTTGACGCCGTGCGCGAGCAGCTCGGGCACGCGGGTCATGCCGCGGCGCTTCGGGTAGGTGTCGTGTCGGCCTTGCAGCGTGATGTTGATCAGCGGGTTCGCGATCACGTGCACGCGTGCCTCGGCGATCAGCGGCAGCAGCTTGCTGGCGTAATAGTTGTCCATCGAGTGCATCGACGTGCAGTGCGAGCCGGCGACGCGGCCCTGCAGCCCGAGCCGCACGGTTTCGGCGGCGAGCGTCTCGATGTGGCGCGAGTGCGGGTCATCGGATTCGTCGCAGTGCATGTCCACCGGCAGCCCGCGCTCGGCGGCGATTTCGCACAGCAGCCGCACGCTTGCTGCGCCGTCGGCCATCGTGCGCTCGAAATGCGGGATGCCGCCGACGATATCGATGCCCTTGTCCAGCGCGCGCTTCAGGTTCTCGACGCCGCCGCGCGTTCTCAGCACGCCGTCCTGCGGGAACGCGACGAGCTGCAGATCGAGGTACGGCGCAACGCGGCGCTTGACGTCGAGCAGCGCGTCGACCGCGAGCAGGCTCGCATCGCTCGTGTCGACGTGCGAGCGGATCGCGAGCAGCCCCTTCGCGACGGCCCAGTCGCAGTAGGCGAGTGCGCGTTCGATCAGCGCGTCGGCGCTCAAGAGCGGCTTGAGCTCGCCCCACAACGCGATGCCTTCGAGCAGCGTGCCGCTCTGGTTCACGCGCGGCAGCCCGTAGCTCAGCGTCGCGTCCATGTGGAAGTGCGCGTCGACGAACGGCGGCGCGAGCAGCAGGCCGGCCGCGTCCAGCGTGTCGTGGGCCGACACGGCCAGGCCGGCCGCGACCTCGGCGATGCGGCCGCCTTGCACCGCGATCGACATCCCGGTGCGGCCGTCGGGGAGCGTGGCATTGCGTATCAGCAGATCGAGCATGGGTGGGCCTCGTCGTCAGCGCGTATCGGATGTCGAGATGTCGAGATGTCGTCAGCGGTGCGGCTTGCGGATGAAGCGCGCAAGCACCGTGCCCGGGTGGCACTATAGACGCGCGAACGCGAGCAGCGGTACATTTTGGTTTAACGAACTCTTTAACGGATGGTGCAACATGACTTTGCGCGCTTCGGATGTTGTTCCCATCAGCGAAGCCCGGGCCCGCCTCACCGAGCTGGCCGAGGACGTGGTGGGTTCCGGCGCCGAAAAGGTGCTGACGAAGAACGGCGCCAGCTACGTGGCGCTCGTCGACGCGCGCCGGCTGGATTACTACCACGCGCTCGAGGCCGAGCACGCCAGTCTCGTGCTCGCCGAAGACGCGATCACGGGACTCAAGCAAGCCCTGTCCGGGCAGTTCCTCTCCGATGAGGAACTCGATGAGGCGCTCGGCGTCACGTCCGGCCGGTGAGCATTCCCATCAACGCCAAGATTCGGGCGGTTCCGAACTTCCGCGTCTGCTTGGGTGCGGCACACAGGTTCATGGTCGAGCAAGATGCCGCTTCGGCGCCGGCGCGCTTCGAGAAGCTGCAAGCTGAACTGGTCAGGGCGCGGGGTCTGCTCGCCTTCGCGCCCACCAGTGGCCGCCCCGCCAGATTCCTAGCGGCCAGAACCGGCTGGGGGCAGTACCAGGCGCAGCAAGCCGTCGAGCTCGCGCGAGCGCTGGGCATGCCTCAACTCCGCGAGCTCGTGTTGGCTCGCCATGTCGTGCTCTATGCCCATTCCGAACGGGATGTGGTGCTGCTCGCCCTGCGGCACGAGCGCCAGTTGGGGTACCGGCTGCTCGGATAGAGGCGGCCTTGCGCACCGCCCCGAGTCGAAGCGTGCTAACCAGCGCCAGCGCGGCGCCGCATCGGCACCTGATAGAGCCACACGCGCCGCCCGTCCGCGCATTCGAGCACCTTGCTCGCGGCCAGGCCCGGCGCGTCGAACTCGAGGCTCGCGAGCCAGGCGCCCGGTTGCAGCTCGCGCAGCGCCTTCGCGGCGGCGCGTGCCATGCTCTCGGGGCGCTGGAACAGGTAGACGAGCGCGAACGGCGACCAGTCCGCGGCCCAGATGTCGGCACGCCGCACGGTCGCGTCGCGGCGGCGCGCGGCGCAGGCGAAGCGCAGCGGCCAGCTCCACTCCCAGCCGGTGAGTGCGGCCTGCGGATACTCGCGGCGCAGCTCGCGCAAGCCGTCGCCCAGGCCGCAGCCGGCATCGACAATGCGCGCGCCCGGCGCCAGCGGCGCGAGTTGCGCGAGGCCGGCGAGCGCGCCGGTCGGCGTCGGGAACAGCGGCGCATCGCGCCACGCGCGCAGCGGGTAGACGACGATCAGCAGCGCGAGCGGCAGCAGCCAGGCCCAGGCCGGCGGCGAGCCCGCGAGGCCCGATGCGGCCAGCGACAGCGGGAAGCCGAGCGCGATCAGCGCGCGGCGCCAGTTCGTCGCACCCTGCGTGCTCAGCGCGACGCCGAGCGCGGCCGCGAGCGCCAGCGCCGCGGCCGGCGGCGCACCGAGCGCGCCGGCGGCGAAGAACAGCAGCCAGCACGCGAGCCAGCTCAGCAGCGCCGGCAGCGGCCAGAGCTTGTTCACGCGCTCCCCTGCCCGCTTTGCCGGAGTTACTTCGAGAACTTGAACGCGAGCCGCACGCCGCCCCAGTGACGGCCGTTCACGGTGATCGGCGCGGCCGCTTCTTTCATCACGACGAAGTGGCCGCCGCCCATGTCGCGCCGGTAGGTCTGCAGCAGGAACGGCCGCTGGTTGCGCGCCGACGCGAGCCCGGTGCGGTCGTTGAAGATGCGGCGGTAGCGGCTGTTCGCGCTGTCCCACGCGAGGTCGCCGCGCTGCGGCTGGTTGTACTTGCGGTTGTGGGTCGCGACGTAGCCGTTGCGGTCGACCGCGATGCAGAACACGACCTTGTCGCTCAGCGAGAGCATGCGCTCCTGCACCTGCGGGAACAGCCGGTCGGCGAGCGCGACGAAACGCGTCGTATGCTGCGCCGGATTCGTGTTCGGGATCGGCTGATACGCCTCGTCGAACAGGTGCGCTTCGCTGATCGTGCCGGTGCGCAGCGCATCGGCCAGCAACTGCGATATCTGCGCCGCCGCCTCGCGCGCCGCGACGATGTACGGCGTGTCCTCGGTTTCGATGCCGCATTCGGCGACCAGCTCGATCAGCCGCTCCGAGACGCCGAGAAAGCCCTCGCTGCGCTTCATCGCAGCACCGAGCGCACGGCCGCTCTGCCCGATCTCGGCGACGATCGCCTTCATCTGCGCGTCCAGGCCGGCGCAGATCGTGCGGCTTTGCTGCGCGGCACCACTGATGTCGCCGACGCCGCGGCGCACGTCCGCCAGCGCGCTGTGGAACGCGCCCTGCTTCTGCGCGCCCTCGTCGTAGCGGATCTCCTTCGCGAGCGCGTCGACGCGCGCGTCGAGCACGCCGATGGTCCGCATGATCTCCTTCGACGAGGACTCGACCTTGGCCGCGAGGTCCTTGACCGCATCGGCGACGACGCCGAAGCCGCGCCCGGCCTCGCCGGCACGCTTGGCCTCGACCGACGCGTTGAACGCGACCAGCCGCGTCTGCAGCGCGATCTTCGTGATGCTCTCGGCGGCACCCGCCACCTCGCGCAAGGTCGCGACGACTTCGGACACTTCGCGCCCGACCCCATCGACCGCCGTGCGCACCCGCTCGACCGCCTCGAGGCTGGTGTTCGAGACGTTCGCGATGCCGTCCTGGGCGCGGGTCACGCTGCGCACCTGATCGGCCAGCGCCGCGACGCCCTGCGCGCTGCGCTCCGACGCCTTGGTCGTGTCGTCGAGCAGGCCGCGAACCTCGGCCGCCTCGCGCCCGATCGTCGACGCCTGCTGGCTGATCGAGCGGATCGCCGCGGTCAGGTCCGCTGCGCCGGCCGGCGCAGCAGGCGCCGCAACCTCGACATGGGGCTCGTGCCGGGCCAACAACAGCTTCTTCATCATCGGCTCGCTCCTGATGCGTCGCGAGGGTCAGTAGGCCCGCAGCTTCACGCGCAGCCGCGCGATGGATTGGCTGTGCAGCTGGCACACGCGCGACTCGGTGACCTTCAGCACCGCGGCGATTTCCTTCAGGTTCATGTCGTGCTCGTAGTACATGCTCATCACGTACTGTTCGCGTTCGGGCAGCACCTTGATCGCCTCGACCAGGGCTTCGCGCATGCGCTGGTCCTGCAGCTGCGCGAGCGGGTTGCAGTCTTCGTCGGCCACGTGGCGGTCGAGAAAGTCGTTGTCGCCGTCGTCGCCGGACATGTCCTCGAGGTAGACGAGCTGGGTGCCGCGCACCTTGCCGAGCAGCTCCTGGTACTCGGTGAGCGTGACGCCCATCTCCTTCGCGATCTCGCTTTCGGCCGGCGCACGGCCGAGCTTCTGCTCGAGCTTGTGCACCGCCGCTTCGATCGAGCGCTGCTGCTTGCGGGTGCCGCGCGAGAGGTAGTCGTTGCCGCGCAGCTCATCGAGCATCGCGCCGCGGATGCGCTGGGTGGCGAAGGTCTCGAACTGCACGCCCTGGCTGGCGTCGAAGCGCGAGAGCGCATCGGCCAGCCCGATCATGCCGACCTGGATCAGGTCGTCGATCTCGACGTTGGCAGGCAGCTTCGCGATCATCTGGTGCGCGAGGCGGCGCACCAGCGTGCTGTGCTGCTTGAGCTGCGAATCCAGGTCGAGTCGGCCCTTGGCGGTGTACATGCGGTCGCTCCGAGAGAATCAGTGATGTGCCGCGAGGCTGTTGTCGTGACGGCGATCGAACGCCGCGGGCATGGCGGGCGCGGCGAACGTGTCGTCCAGCGCAGCCTGGAGTTGTTCGCGCACCAGCCGGCGCAGCGCAGCGGTCGGGGCATCGTTCGGGTCGCAGGCCGGGTCGATCAGCACCCAGTCGCGCAGCACCGCGCCGAGAAAGTCGTCGGCGCAGGTCGCGATCTGCATCGCGATGCGCTCGGCGCGCGGCGATTGCGGCGCCGCGCCGAGCAGCAGGTCGTGCACGACCAGGCCGGCACGCTGCGTCAGCAGCTTCATCGCGGCGTATGCATGGGTCACGCTCGCCGGGCGGTCGTCGGCCAGCAGCAGCGGGCGCGGCGCGGTGCCGACTTCGGCGTCACCCTGCACGGTGCGCGCGAACATGCGGCACAGGTCGGTCGCGCTCGCGTGCATCAGCACCACGTCGCACTCGGGCGCGGCTTCGAGCACCGCGCGCAGGAACGGCGCGGTCGAGCCGGCCGCGTTCACGTGGCGGATCGGCAGCCCGCGCGCCGCCAAGTACGAGACCTGCGGCGACAGCGCCTCGACGCCTTCGGCCAGGTCCAGCCGCGCGAGCTCGGACGGCTCGCCGCCGCGCTCGCCGGCGTCGACCACCAGCGTGTGCTTGCCGTGCTCGGCGAATGCGGTGCACAGCCGCTCGAGCATCACGCCGCCGAACGCGACGTTCGGGTTCGAGACCACCGGCACGACGCAGACGCGCGCGTGCGCGAACAGGCGGCGCAGGCCGTGGGCCTGGTCGAGCGGCATCGGAGAGGAGATCGGCTCGCGCATGGGAGGGCTCGAAGGTTCGGTTCCGTGTGGGTTGTTGTGGTCGTGCTCGGCTGCGCGCCGCTCAGACGTGCAGCGCGCCGCGCGCGGCCGGCGTGCCGTGCGATGCCGTGAAGATCAGGTTCACGTCGCTCGCGTCGAGCTTGTAGGCGCTGCTGCCGCCGCCGCGCAGCGCGCGGTGCACCAGCGCATTGGCCGACAGGCGGTGCCAGTCCTCGGGCACGCGCTGGCCGTTGGCCACGCCGATGACCTTGATGCGGTGGCGGATCAGCGCATCCAGCGCCGGGCCGAGCTTGACCGCCTCGTCCATCTTCGACAGCACCACGCCGGCGCAGGCGGCGGCGCGGTACGAGATCATCACGTCCTCGATCGTCTCGCCCTGCGACGCGGCGTTGACGACGAGCAGCTTGCGGATGCTGCGGTGGCCCAGCATCTCCAGCAGCTCGCGGGTGCGGGTGTCGCGCTGCGCCATGCCGGCGGTGTCGATCAGCACCATCTTCTTGCCGCCGAGCAGCTCCAGCAGGTCTTCGAGCGATGCGCGGTCGTGCGCGGTATGCACCGGCACGCCGAGGATGCGGCCGTAGGCGCGCAGCTGTTCGTGTGCGCCGATGCGGTAGGCGTCCAGCGTGATCAGGCCGAGGTTGCTCGCGCCGTAGCGGGTCGCGAACGCGGCGGCGATCTTCGCGGTCGTCGTCGTCTTGCCGACGCCGGTGGCGCCGACCAGCGCGTAGACGCCGCCCTGGTCCTCGAGCGGCGCCTCGGCCTCGGCGGTCGGCAGGTTGCGCTCGAGCACGCTCGCGGCCCAGGCCGACTCGTCGGCCGCATCGGCCGGCAGGCTGTCGCCGAGCTTGCGGATCAACGCCGGCGAGAAGCCCGCGTCGAGCAGCTTCTGCGTCATGCGCGCCTGCGCCGGCTGGCGCTGCATCTTCTCGATGAAGGCGAGCGCGCCGAAGCGCTCCTCGATCAGGCCCTTCATCGAGCGCAGCTCGTTCATCATGTCTTCCTGGTCGCGGCGGGCGTTCGCGTGCGCGGCCTGCGTGGCCGGCGCGAAGTCGTCGGCCAGGCCGGGCATGTGCATCTCGTGCGCGGCGCGCGGCAACGGCACGTCGCGCTGCGGCGGCAGCGATGCGGCCATCGGCGCCCGCTCGCTCATGCGCTGCTCGAGCACGCTCGCCGGTGCGGCGACCGGGGCTGGAGCGACGGGCGCGACGGGCGCGACGGCTGCGGCGACGGACGCCGGCGCGATCATCGGCTCGGCACGACGCTGCACGGCCGCCGTGGCCGGCAGGCCCGGCATCGATTCGCCGAAGCGGCTCTCCTGCGCATTCGCCTCGGCGTCGCGGCCGCCCTTCAGCGCGTTCTGCCTTCTGCGCAGCAGCCGCTCGCGCACATAGTCCTGGAACGACAGCGTGCTCATCGAGAGCTTCGCGACGTCTTCTTCCACCGGCGCGGCCACAACCGGCGCCTTCGCCGCGAGTCGCTCGACCTGATGCATGCCTTCGGGCGCCATCGCCAGCACCTCGACGCCACTGGCCGAGGGCTTGGTGGACAGCACCACGGCGTCGTCGCCGAGTGCTTGCCGCACCAGGCTCAGCGCATCGCGCGAGGTGCGCGCCGTGAATCGTTTGACGTTCATGCGGTGGCTCCACCAATGATCGACCCGATGCGGATCGAATGAGTCTCGGGAATCTCGCTGTGGCCCAGCACGCGCAGCCGCGGGGCGGCACGCTTGAGCAGGCGCGCCATCGGCGCGCGGATCAGGTCAGGCACCAGCAGGCACGCCGGGTGGCCCAGGTCTTCCTGGCGCTTGGCCGAATCGGCCGCGCTGCGTGCGAGCGTGTCGGCCACGCCCGGGTCCAGCGCCGGGCCGTGCGGCGAATTCAGCGCCTGCGTGACCAGGCGTTCGAGCTCGGGCTCGAGCGCGATCACGTCCAGCTCCTTCACCGGGCCGTAGATCTGCTGCACGATGCTCGGCGCGAGGTGGATGCGGATGCGCCGCGCGAGCTCGGCCGGGTCGGTGACGGTCGCGGCCTGCTCGGCCAGGCTCTCGACGATCGAGCGCATGTCGCGGATGTGCACGCCTTCTTCAAGCAGAAGCTGCAGAACCTTTTGCAGTGCGGCGATGCCAACCATCTTGGGAACCACGTCCTCGATCAGTTTCGGGGCCAGCTTCGTCACGTGTTCGACCAGCTGCTGGGTCTCGACACGGCCGAGCAACTTGGCCGCATGGAGCTGCATCAAGTGTGAAAGATGGGTCGCCACGACGGTCGAGCAATCAACAACCGTAAATCCGGCCATTTGGGCGGACTCGCGCTGACGCTCCTCGATCCAGACCGCCGGCAGCCCGAACGCCGGGTCGGTGGTGCGCGTGCCGATCAGCTGCGTGGTCGCGCCGCCCGGGTTGATCGCGAGCAGCATGCCCGGATAGGCCTCGCCTTCGCCGACCACCGCGCCGCGCAGCGTGAGCCGGTAGGCGCTGGGCTTGAGCTCGAGGTTGTCGCGGATGTGCACCGGCGGCGGCAGGAAGCCGACGTCCTGCGCGAACTTCTTGCGCACGCCCTTGATGCGGCCGAGCAGGTCGCCCTGCCGGGCCTTGTCGACCAGCGCGATCAGCCGGTAGCCGACCTCCAGGCCCAGCGTGTCGACCGGCAGCAGGTCGTCCCAGCTCGCCTCGGCGTTCGGCTCGGCGGCGACCTTGGGCGGCGGCGGTGCGTTCTTCGCCGCGACGACGCGCTTGTGCAGCACCCACGCCGCATAGCCGAACGCCGAGGCGATCAGCAGGAACACGAGGTGCGGCATGCCCGGCACGATGCCCAGCAGGCCCAGCACGCCGGCCGTGATCGCGAGCGATCGCGGCGAGCTGAAGACCTGCTTGCCGATCTGCGCGCCGACGTCCGACTCCTTGCCGACGCGCGAAACCACCATCGCCGCTGCCACCGAGATCAACAGCGCCGGGATCTGCGCGACCAGCGCATCGCCGACCGCGAGCAGGATGTAGCTGTTCGCCGCCTGCGAGGCCGACAGGTCGTGCTGCGCGACGCCGATCACGAAGCCGCCGACGATGTTGATCGCGAGGATCAGAAGGCCCGCCATCGCGTCGCCGCGCACGTACTTGCTCGCGCCGTCCATCGAGCCGAAGAACTCCGCCTCCTCGCCGACCTCGGCGCGGCGCCGCTTCGCCTCCTTCTCGTCGATCAGGCCGGCGTTCATGTCGGCATCGATCGCCATCTGCTTGCCGGGCATCGCGTCCAGCGTGAAGCGCGCGCCGACTTCGGCGATGCGCTCGGCGCCCTTCGTCACGACGACGAAGTTGATGACCACGAGGATCGCGAACACGATCAGGCCGACCGCGAAGTTGCCGCCGATCAGGAAGTGGCCGAACGACTCGATCACCTTGCCGGCCGCGCCGGCGCCGGTGTGGCCCTCGAGCAGCACGACGCGGGTCGACGCGACGTTCAGCGACAGCCGCAGCAGCGTCGTCAGCAGGATCACCGCCGGGAACGCCGCGAAGTCCAGCGGCCGCACCATGTAGGCCGCGACCATCATCACCATCAGCGCCATCGCGATGTTGAAGGTGAACAGCAGGTCCAGCGCGAACGCCGGCAGCGGCAGCACCATCATCGCGAGGATCATCACGATCACGAGCGGCGCCGCGAGCGCGGCGATCGCCTTGACGTTCGGCCCCAGCAGCGCCTGCAGCTTGCGCATCAGCGGATTCATTCAGCTTCCTCCAGATCGGCGGCGGCGGCCTCGGCGTAGCCGGGCTTGTTGTGCGGGTCCAGCTCGGTTGGCACGTTGAGCTCGGGCAGCGCGCCCGGCATCGCGACGCGGCCGGCCATCGCGGCGCGCAGCTGGTAGACGTAGGCGAGCACCTGCGCGACGGCGGCGAACAGCGCGGCCGGGATCTCGCGGTCGACCTCGGCGTGCGCGTACAGCGCGCGCGCCAGCACCGCGGCCTGCAGCACCGGCACCTTCGCGTCCTTCGCGATGTCGCGGATCTTCATCGCGAGCAGGTCGGCACCCTTGGCGACGACACGCGGCGCGCCCATGCTGCCCTCGTCGTACTTCAGCGCAACCGCGTAGTGGGTCGGGTTCATCACGACCAGATCGGCCTTCGGCACCGCGGCGAGCATGCGGCGCTTCGCGACCTCGCGCATGCGCGCGCGGACCTTCGCCTTGACCTCCTGGTTGCCCTCGATCTCCTTGTGCTCCTGCTTGAGCTCCTGGTGGCTCATCTTCAGGCGCTGCGCATGCAGGTAGCGCTGCAGCGGCACGTCGACCAGCGCGAAGGCACCGAGCGCGAGCAGCAGCAGCGCGAGGCCGCCGAGCATCGTCTGCGCCGACGCCTCGATCGCGGCGGGCAGCGACAGCGCCAGCACGCCCGAGAACGCGTCGACATGGCCCTTGAGGTAGAACGCACCGATCGCGCCGAGGATCAGCGCGAGCAGGCTGCCCTTCAGCGCGTCGATCAGCTTGTCCTTCGAGAACAGGCCGGCAAGGCCGCTGATCGGGTTGAGCATGTGGAACTTCGGGACGAGCGGCTTGAGCGTCCAGGCCCAGCCGCTCATCGCCAGGCTGCCGACGACCGCCGCCAGCGCCATGAACGTGCCGAACGGCAGCACGACCCACAGCAGCCGCACCGTCAGCTCGCCGAGCCGCTCGCCCATGAGGGCGGGGTTGTGCACCGAGGCCACGTTGAACTGCAGGCCCTGCATCAGCGTCTGCTTCAGCCAGCCGGTGGCGAGCGGCGCCGCGAACACGAGCGCCGCGCCGCAGGCGGCAACCGCGACGAAGTGGCCGAGATCGCGCGATCGCGCGATCTGGCCGTCTTCACGGGCCTTGCTCAGCTTTCGCTGCGAGGCGGGTAGGTTGCGATCCTGGGAACTTGGGTTGTCGGCCATGGCAAAGCGCCGCGAGGGGGCGCTTCGTCATTGTTCCGGGATGGGGTCGGGACTTTAGGCGGATAAGACGGGTGATGCCGCGCCTGTTCCGGCCCAGCAGCGTCTCGGTTCGCGCTGACCCTCACCCGTGCCCGTTCGCGCTGACCTCACCCACTCCCGTTCGCGCTGAGGTATCGAAGCGCGCGCGTGCCCTTCGATACCTCAGGGCGAACGGAGAGTTGGGGCGAACGGAGAGTTGGGGCGAATGGAGAGTTGCGGCGAATGGAGAGTTGCGGCGAATGGAGAGTTGCGGCGAATGGAGAGTTGCGGC
>Ga0070706_100000961_pt1 | contig 31393 bp, 26 predicted proteins | sample KBSK5501metaG_FD_65476 | JGI IMG/M metagenome (GOLD analysis project Ga0070706, IMG submission 65476) | Corn, switchgrass and miscanthus rhizosphere microbial communities from Kellogg Biological Station, Michigan, USA - KBS K5-50-1 metaG | ecosystem: Host-associated > Plants > Roots >... | reverse complement strand
CGCTCCTCAGTCCAGGCACCACCGCGCCCCTTTGGCTCGCGGGCGTGCTCCTCAGTCCAGGCACCACCGCGCCCCTTTGGCTCGCGGGCGCGCTCCTCAGTCCAGGCGGCACCGCGCCCCTCCAGCTCGCTCATGCAGCGTTGACCATCCGCGGCGCTAATGATCTGATTAATCAGATGAATAGTAGAAAATTGGAGGGAGCCATGCACGAGGTCGCTATGAACGAGGTCACCGGGCATCAGGCCGGGCCGAACGGAGCCGCCGGCGATCCCGGCTACCGGTACCAGCCCGGCTTCGGGAACGAGTTCGTCAGCGAGGCGGTGGCCGGGGCGTTGCCGGCGGGCCGCAACTCGCCGCAGCGCGCGCCGCTGGGCCTCTACGCGGAGCAGATCAGCGGCACCGCGTTCACCCAGCCGCGGGCGGTGAACCGGCGCACCTGGGTCTACCGGATGATGCCGTCGGCCGCCCACCCGCGGTTTGCCCGCATCGGCAATGGGTCACTGCGCAGCGCCCCGTTCGATGAGATCGAGCCCGATCCGAACCGGCTGCGGTGGGACCCGCTGCCCATGCCGGACGCCCCGGCCGACTTCATCGACGGCCTGTACACCGTGGCCGGCAACGGCGACACCAAGACACGTAACGGCATGGCTGTGCACCTGTACGCCGCGACGAGTTCGATGAGCGACCGCTATTTCGTCGACTCCGATGGGGAACTTCTTTTCGTTCCGGAATATGGTTCTTTGCTTGTGCACACCGAACTGGGCCCGTTGTGGCTACGGCCAGGTGAGGTGGCCCTGGTCCCGCGGGGCATCAGGTTCCGCGTCGAGCTACCGGACGGGCAGGCCCGCGGCTACCTCTGCGAGAACTACGGCGCCGCGTTCACGCTGCCCGAGCGCGGCCCGATCGGCGCGAACGGGCTGGCGGACCAGCGTGACTTCCTGGCGCCGACCGCGGCGTTCGAGGACCGCAGCGGCGCCGTGCAGGTCGTGCAGAAGTTCGGCGGCAACCTCTGGGCCGCGGACTACGACCATTCCCCGCTGGACGTCGTCGCCTGGCACGGCAGCTATGTTCCGGTCAAGTACGACACCGCCCGCTTCATGGCCATCGGCACGGTCAGCTTCGACCACCCCGACCCGTCCATCTACACGGTGCTGACGTCACCGACCGAGACTCCCGGCCTGGCCAACGCGGACTTCGTGATCTTCCCGCCGCGGTGGCTGGTCGGCGAGGACACCTTCCGCCCCCCGTGGTATCACCGCAACGTCATGTCCGAGTTCATGGGCCTGGTGCACGGGGTGTACGACGCCAAGGCCGAGGGCTTCCTGCCCGGCGGGGCCAGCCTGCACAACACCTTCACCTCGCACGGCCCGGACGCCGAGACATTCGCCCGGGCGAGCCGCGCGGACCTGCGGCCGGAGAAGATCGACGGCACTCTGGCGTTCATGTTCGAGAGCCGCTGGATGATGGTCCCGACCCGGCAGGCGATGCAGGCGCCCCACCGGCAGCCCGACTACGACGCCGTCTGGGACGGGCTGACCCGCTCCTTCCCGGCCGGCGGCGTAACCCGGTGACCGCAGCGCCGCCAGCCGTCCCCGTCGGCGTGCTTGAGGAACCCCCGCCCCGCTTCACCGGGGCACTGCCGCTGTGGTACCAGCTTGCGGCGAGCCTGCGCGCGGCCATCGCCGGGCTCGATCACGACGCCCCGACCCGCCTGCCCACCGAGGCGCAGTTGGCCCGGCATTTCGGCGTCAGCGTGACCACCGTGCGCCAGGCGCTGGCCTCGCTGGCCGCGGACGGGCTGATCACCCGGCACCGGCGCCGCGGCACTTTCGCCCACCCCGGCGCACTGCGCTCGCGGACGCTGCGGGTACTCGGTTCGGCGGACGCCATCATGGCCCAGCAATCCAGCGACGAGATCCAGGTCCTCCGGCGGGCCCGGGTCCCCGGGGGAAGCGGTCCCGCGGCCCGGCTCCAGGCGGCCGGGGAAGCCGTCCTCATCCGCCGGCTGCGCCTCGACGGCGGCGTCCCGGTGAGCTACGCCGAGAACTACCTGCGCCCGGAGCACGCCGACCGCATCACCGATGAAGCCCTGCGTGCCGCACCGATCACCAAGATCCTTCATAACGACCTGTCGTTGCCGCTCACCCGGATCGACAACGCGGTCTCAGCCCGCACCGCATCGGCCAGCCTGGCCGCGCTTCTGCGCGTCGAGGTGCTGAGCCCGGTGCTGGTGTCGGACAACGTCACCTACGCGGCCGGCGGGACCCCGGTCGACGTGGCCCGGATCCACTACCGCGGCGACCGCTTCACCTTCGCGATCTCACTGGACATCCCGTGACCCCGGCTCATCGAAGCCGGGGTCACGGCGTCCGGCGGTGACCCGGATAGTCGGGGCTACCGGGATTGTGCCGTGGCCTTGTTGCGGAGGGCGAGTCCGGCCAGCGCTCCCAGAGCGGCCAGCCCGGCCAGGGCGAGCAGCGCGGGTCGCAGTCCGTTGACGAAGTCGTTCGGGTTGAGGTAGCTGCCGGCGCCACCGAAGACCGCGGCAACGGTAGCTACGCCGAACACGCCGCCGATGGTCTGCAGCGTCGAACCGACGCCGCTGGCCAGGCTGACCTGCTGCGGGCCGACGGCGCGCAAGGAGGCGGAGACCGTGGTCGGCACAGCCAGCCCGACGCCCACCCCGGCGAGCAGCAGCGGGACCGCCGCGGCGAGGTAGCCGCCGGTCGCGGTCACGGTCAAGCCCAGCAGCGTGAGGCCGGCCGCGTCGAGTACGAACCCCGCGACGATCGGCACGCGCTCGCCGAAGCGGTCGGCCACTTTCCCGGCCATCGGCGCGATCAGCATCATCGGGCCGGTGAACGGCAGCAGGCCGAGGCCGGTCCGCAGGGGGCTGAATCCGTGGGCCAGCTGCAGATACTGAGGCACCATGAACGCTGACCCGAGGATCGTGGCGAACAGCAGGAACCGGGTCGCCACCGCGGCGCGCAGCATGGGGTTGGCCAGCAGGCGGGGCGGCACCATCGGGTGCGTCGAGTGGCGTTCGACCAGCACGAAGGCAGCCGCGAGGCCGATACCGATCCCGAACAGACTCAGCACTTCGTTGCTGTGCCAGCCGGCTTGCGGGCCGCGCAGCAGCGCATCGGTGATCGCGAAGACGGCTCCGGCCGCCAGCACCAGGCCGAGCGGGTCGAGCCTACGGGATGGGCCGCGGCTTTCGGCGAGCAGACGCCAGCCGAGCGTGACCAGGACGATCCCGATCGGGACGTTCAACCAGAACACCCACTGCCAGGCGATGCCCTGCACGATCGCGCCGCCGATGACCGGTCCGAAGCCGACGGCGACACCGGTGATCGCTCCCCAGATGCCGACCACCGCGCCGCGGCGCTGCGCCGGGAACGCCTCGGTGATCAGGACGAGGCTCAGCGGTGTGGCGATCCCGCCGCCCGCTCCCTGCAGCGCGCGGGCGGCGATCAACCAGGCTGCGTCAGGGGCGAGCGCACACGCCGCTGACGCGAGGGTGAACACCGCAAAGCCGGCCAGGAACACCCGGCGGCGACCGAACAGATCGCCTAGCGCGGTACCGGTCAGGATCAGCGCGGCGAAGGCCAGACTGTAGGCGGACACCGTCCAGCCCAGCGTCGACGCGCTCGCGCGCAGCGTCGCGTGAATGGTGGGCAGCGCCGTGGCCACTACGGTCGCGTCCAGGCCGATCATGAATCCGGCCAGCGAGCCAACGATCAGTGTCACCTGCGGCCGACGCGACGAACCGGTCGCCGATCGCGGCTCCCCGGCACGCGCCGCCGGGGCCGGTCTGGTAGTCAGGGCAGTCATCTCGTCCTCCTCGATGCTTAATTTCGTTCCACATCGAGGACGAAGAGGGGTTGCGCGAAAGGACACCGGAGAGGCGGAATCTTCAGGGCGGCGACATCTCGGCGAGGCGGCGGGCCAGGAGTCTGCGTTCCGGGGCGGTCGGTGCCAGCTCCAGCGCCTGCCGCAAAGCCTCCTGTGCCTGCTCGGTTCGCCCGAGGCCGCCCAGCGCCTCGGCCCGCCCGGCATGCCACAGGTGCGAGCGCGTCATCCCAGTGATCGCGTCCAACGCCGCCAGCCCGGCGGCGGGCCCGTCGCGTTCCCCCACCGCCACGGCCCGGTTCAACGCCACGGCCGGGTTCGCCGACAGCCTCAGCAGCAGATCGTAGAGCTCGATGATGCGATCCCAGTCGGTGTCGCGGTACGCCTGCGCGGTGCTGTGGCAGGCGGATAGATGCGCCTGCAACTGGTACGAACCCGCGACACCTTGAGATCGTCGCACCGCCTCAGCCAACAGCCCCGATGCCTCGTCGATCGCCGCGTGATCCCACCGGGACCGGTCCTGATCGGCCAGCGGAACCGGGTCCCCGGCCACATCGACGCGCGCGGGCCGCCGCGCCGCTGTGAACAGCAGCAACGCCAGCAACGACAGCACCTCCGGCTCGCCGGGCATCAGCTCGGCCACCAGCCGGGCCAACCGCACCGCCTCGGCCTGCAGATCAACCCGCGTGACCTGTTCACCCGCGCTCGGTGCATGGGACTCCGTCGCGATCAGATGCACCACCGCGAGCACCGACGCCAGCCGGCCGGGCAGCTCGGCATCCGACGGCACCCGATACGGAATCCGCGCCTGGGCGATCTTCTGCCTGGCGCGGGTCAACCGCTTGGCCATCGTCGCTTCTGGCACCAGGAACCCACGCGCGATCGCCGCGACATCGAGCCCGGCCAGAGTCCGCAACGCCAGCGCTACCTGCGCCTCGCGCGCCAACGCCGGATGACAACAAGTGAAGACCAGCCGCAGCTGGTCGTCACGGACGACGCTGTCGGGCTCGACCAACTCCAGCACCTCCGGCACCGGATCGGGCACCACCGGCGCGATGCCTCCGGCGGACGCCAGTTCCTTGCCCGGCCGGACGGCCTCGTGACGCAGCGCGTCGTACGCCTTGTGCCGGGCCGTGACGGTCAGCCACGCCCGCGGGTCGTCAGGAATCCCATCGCGAGGCCAGGTCTGCAACGCGGCGACCGCGGCGTCCTGCACCGCATCCTCGGCCAGTTGCAGGCTGCCCAGCGTGCGAATCAGGGTGGCGAGAACCCGGGCGCCCTCACGGCGGATCGTCTCGGCCAGTTGTTCCCCCGGCGTCATCGTCAGGGTGCGCCGCCGCCGATCGGCAGCACCGGGCGCAACTCGACCTTGCCGCGCCACGCGGTCGGGATCCGTGCCGCCCAGCCGATCGCCTCGTCAAGATCGGCTGCCTCAACGAGGTAGAGGCCGATGAGGACCTCCTTGGCCTCGGCGTACGGGCCGTCGGTGACCATGACATCACCGCCCGGGCCACCCGCGACGGTGATCGTCGTCGCCGAACCCGTCGGATACAACGCCACCGCACCCCGGATCACCTCCGAGGCCGCCGCCGCGAAACCGCCATGCTCCTGGCCCACCTCCGGCGTCATCCAGTCGCTGTCCTCCGGCATGTAGAGCAACGCCGCATACACCGTCATGGCCGTCCCCTTCCCGCGTGGCCCGACTGCGTTCATGTATAGGACGAACACGACACCGCGAACAGGACAGGCCGTCGATTGACCGCGGCGGCTCCGGCGCTTACGCGCCGGGCAATTGATAGCCGTTGTAGTACCAGAGCGCCGAGGTGTACCAGAGCACGCCGACGACGACGGCGAGCGTGCCGCCAGCGACCGGCAGCACCCAGCCAGGCAGCCGCCGGCTCTGGACCAGCAGCACCTTCGCGACGAAGGCACCGTAGAAGAAGCAGCCCGCGAGCGAGTGCACGGCCACCCTGATGCTGGTGAGCTGCACGCCGTAAGCGATGAGGCAGTGCACGGCGATCGGCACGGTGAGCGCGAACAGGACAAAGCCGATGATCCTGTGCGCCGGCCGCACCGGACGCGGCGGGCTGCCCGCCAGCGGCAGCTTGTGGTAGATCCACAGGGCGAGCAGTACCTGCAGTACGGCCAGGCCGAGCGCGATGGACGCCAGCGTGGACTTGAGCTTGACCGCGTCCAGGCCCACACTGCCGAACAAGCCGAACGTGTAGTTCGGCGTGTGCAGCCGGCCGGCCAGGTACAGCGCCACGGCCACTCCGGCCGCGAGCAGCCCGATACCTCCCAGGCGCACCGCAGCAGATCTCTGGCCCGTCGCACCGGGTACCGTCATATCGGCACTATGCCACACCGCCGTCGCGGCTCCGGTGGAGGCTGCCTGGCGCGTAGCTAGGGCTTACTCACTGACCTGATGGAGAACGCTGCCGTAGATCTCACTGGCCCGTGGCCCCACTCGCTGTCGATTACCTGTGCTGCAGCCTCCTTGGCGCCCCGGCAGGCCAGTTCGTCGGCGCGCTCGTTCTCGGGATGTCCCGCGTGGCCTTTGACCCAGAACCACCGCACCTGGTGCTTCTGGGCCGCCGAGTCCAGCCGCATCCATAGGTCGGAGTTCTTGACCGGCTTCTTCTCTTTGGTCTTCCAGCCATTACGCTTCCACGCGGGCACCCATTCGGTGATGCCTTTCCGCAGGTACACGCTGTCGGTATACACGCGCACGCTCGATGGCCGGGTCAGGCTCTCCAGTCCTTGGATGGCGGCCATCATCTCCATGCGGTTGTTCGTGGTGGCCGGCTCGCCGCCGTAGATCTCCTTCTCGTGGCCGCCGTATCGCAAGATGGCGCCCCACCCGCCGGGGCCTGGATTGGGCGCGCACGCACCGTCGGTAAAGATATCCACCGTCCGGCCCGTCTCACTTGCCGTGTCCGGGCGGCGTGGGTGCTCATTACCCATCGCAGGGCACCGCCTCTCGCATGTCCACCCTTCCTGAGCGAGCCCTCTGTTTCTCGCGGGCGACCCGACCCCCGTCCAGTATGAACATGCCACGAGCGCTCCGGGCCGTCTTCCGATGGGCCCTCTCAGGCGACCGGGCCGGCCGGGCGGGTACATCCCCGCTTCTGATGCCCGAGGTGAGATGCTGCCACCACTGAGGCGCGATTGCCGCGGGGGGCGATTCCTTGACCAGCACTTCAGGCTGCCCGGCCCGGCGTGCTCGCTGGGCGCTGCCGTGGAACCGGAGCCGCACGGTACTGGCCGCGGTCATCGTGCTCGCGGCGGTGATCCTCGCGGCACCAGCGCATGCCGCGGCCGCACCCGGCGTCATGATCACGGGCGTGGACCTGCACGACGGCATGATCCTTCAGCGCAACGGCACCTACTACATGTACGGCACCGAGTACCGGTGCGGCTTCAGGTGGAGGGTGCACGGCACCCCGTGGTGCGGTTTCGGGGTCGCGACCGCCAGCAGCCTCGGCGGGCCGTGGTCCGCGCCGAGGCTACTGTTCGCGCCGTCTGCGATCGTGCACACGGGCGCGGGCAACTGGGCCCGCGACAACGGCAAGGCATGGAACTGGGTCTGCGGCTCCAACGGCGGCGGCTGCTTCAATCCCCGGATGCTGCTGCGCCCCGACGGCGTGTGGGTCCTGTGGTTTAACGCGCCAGGTGATTATTCCCGCAGCCGGGCGAATGCCTACTGGGTGATGGGCTGCAACGGCCCAGCCGGGCCGTGCGGTTCCCAGGCCGGTGCACCGCACGGGTCCACGCACAAGCCCACCCTGAAGATCTGCGCAGATGATGGGGACTTCTCGGTCATCACCAGCGGATCCAGCGCGGCGATCATCTGTTCCATGGACGGGCTGTCAGAGGAGAAACTCAGCGGCTCGTGGGCGAACGGCGCGGGATCGGGAACCAAGAACCTGGCGCGCCTGGCTGCCGCCATGGCGAGCCCGAGCCTGCCCGGCCTCCCTCCCGCCGAGGGGCCGGGGGCTTTCCAGCTCAGCGACGGTACCTGGGAAATGACCTACTCTCTGCCTGAGTGCGGCTACTGCACGGGGCCGCCCGCGCTGAAGTCCGCGGCGGGCGCCGAGGAGGTGCGGGCAGGCTATGCGACCGCCCCCCGGATGCTGGGGCCGTGGACCGCACGGGGCGTGCTGACCCCCGATTACTGCACCGGGCAGCCCAGGACAGTGCTATCCGCTGGCGGCGCCCGGTATGAGTGGGTGGACCGTTGGCTCGGGACGCTCAACGAGAAGGGCGCCGCCGTCCTGCTCGAGCCCATGTCGGCGTCGCCGTGGTCCTGTACATAAGCCGGACGCATCCTTGTGCCTTCGGCACCGGGCCGGTTTGTGCCTTCGGCACCGGGCCGGGGCGCAGCCCGCTCTGGGCATCGAGCTTCCGGGCGAACCCGATGACAGCCTCGGCGATCTCGCGCACGAACTCCACGTGCGGGTGATGGCCAGCTGCCTCCGCGTCCGGCTCAGTCGTGGATGATGACCTGCCGGATAACGTCGCCGTGACCGAGCGCGCCGAGAGCGTGGTCGAGGTCATCGAGTTTCAGGCGCTGGGTGATCATGCCTTCAAGATCCAGGCGGCCCGCCCGCCACAGGCTGAGCATCCTGGCGTAGTCGCGCCGCACGTCGGCCGAGCCGTAGAGCGAGCCGAGCATCTTCTTGCCGTCGAAGAGCAGCTCGAACGGGGTGAACTCGACCTGCTGGTCGGGGCGCCCGGCGCCGACGACCACGACGGTTCCGCCCCGGCGTGCCGCCGTCCACGCGGCCCGGATCGTCTGCGGGGTACCCACCACCTCGAAGGCGTAGTCGAAGCCTTCCCCGCCGGTGAGCTCAGCCGAGAGCCCGGCCAGCTGATCCGGGTGGACGGCATGGGTGGCACCGAAACGGCGGGCCGCCTCGTGCTTGGACTCCACGGTGTCGACCCCGACGATGACGGCCGCGCCGGAGAGGCGGGCCCCCTGGATCGCCGCGATGCCCACGCCCCCGCAGCCGATGACGGCGACGGTCGCGCCCGGCTCGACGCGCGCGGTGTTGATGACCGCACCGACCCCGGTCATCACGCCACAGCCGACGAGCGCGGCCACTTCGTACGGCACATCGGCCGCGATCTTCACCGCGCCTTCCTGCGGCACCACCATCTCCTCGGCGAATGCGCCGCAGCCGGCCATCCCGAACGCCGGGGTGTCGCCGACGAGGAAGCGCGGCTCGATGTAGGCCGCGATGACGTGGGCCATGCACAGGTACGGCTCGCCGCGCAGGCATGACGGGCACGAGCCGCAGGGCGGCAGCCAGCTCGCGATCACCCGGTCCCCGACAGCGAGGTCAGCCACGCCGTCGCCGACCGCGATCACATCGCCGGCGGCCTCATGCCCGAGGATCGCCGGTACCGGCTGGGGTAGCCCGCCGTTGCGGGCGGAGAGGTCCGAGTGGCACACCCCGGCGGCACGGACCCGGATCCGGACCTGGCCCGGCCCCGGACCCACGGCTGTGACATCATCACGGATGTCGATCTTCTCGTCGTCGATCGAATGGAGTATCGCGGCCCGCACGACCCACCTCCGGTCTCACAGAACGTGAGGCGATTGCTGCGGGTAAAGTAGAACAGGTTTCAGTACAGTTCCGCAAGATATGCGGGCCGGCCGACCGAGCAAGCGTTAGGGAGGCTAGGCCGGTAACTGCGATAATGACCGGGTGAGCACGACGAGGAAGGGCCGCGCCGTCGGCCGGGGCGGATCCGCGGGTACCATCACCGCCGACGGATCGATGCGGTCAGAGCGCCGGGCCGACATGGTCCGCCTCGCCGGTGATCTCTTCGCGCAGAAGGGCTACCGCGCCACGACGGTGCGCGAGATCGCGGACGCCGCCGGAATCCTCTCGGGCAGCCTCTACCATCACTTCGACTCCAAGGAGTCCATCGGCGACGAGATCCTGTCGAGCTTCATGAGCGAGGTGCTCGCCGACTACCGCGCCGCTGTCGCCTTGGCCGGGGGCCCGCGCGCCGTACTCGAGCAGATCGTCCGCTCGACCAGCGGTACCCTCGCCCGGCACCGGGCCGCCCTCGCGATGCTGCAGAACGACTGGAGCTACTTCAGCGCCCAACCCCGGTTCGCCTACCTGCGCAAAGCCCTCCGCGAGATCGAGCGGATCTGGATCATGCAGCTGGAACTCGGCCAGGCGTCCGGTGTCTTCCGCGCTGACCTGGACGCCAGGCTCACTTACCGGCTGGTCCGGGACGTCCTGTGGATGCCGGCGCAGTGGCGGCGGACCGGGGGCTTCACCACCGATCAGGTGGTGGACGGATTCCTCCGGCTGCTGTTCGACGGGATCAACAGCCCAGCGGGGCCGGCCACGGCCACGCCGAGGACGAAGGCCGCACACCGGCCTGCGGCGAACACGGCTCGTCGGCCCGCGGCGAAAACTGCGGCCCGGCCCGCAGCAAAGGCAGTCGCCCGGCCCGCAGCCAAGGCCGCCGCCGGGTCCGCGAAGGCGGCCACCAGGTCCGCGAAGGCGGCCGCCGGGTCCGCGGCAGATGCCGCCCCAGGGTCTGCCACAGGGTCCATGTCGAAGCCGGCTTGAAGCAGGTCATCGTCATCGTCACCGGCCGCGCGGCCTGAAGACTGTTAGGCTCTTACCAAGCAAGCGTTTGGTTAGTAGACCGGAGAGGACCATGGGCCGGCTCGACGGCAAGGTCGCACTGATCACCGGCGGGGCCAGGGGAATGGGCAAGTCGCATGTGCGCCACTTCGTCGCCGAGGGCGCGCGGGTGGTCTTCGGCGACGTTCTCGACGACCGGGGCGCGGCCGTGGCCGCCGAGCTCGGCCAGGAGTCCTGCCGGTACATTCACCACGACGTGACCAGCGAGGCGGACTGGACGGCGGCCGTCGGCACTGCCATGGACGCCTTCGGCACGCTCAACGTGCTGGTCAACAACGCCGGCGTGCTGAGGTTCGCCACAATCGCCGACATGCCGCTGGCCGACTTCCGGCGAATCCTCGAGGTGAACGCGGTCGGCTGCTGGCTGGGCATGAAGGCGGTGATCGAGCCGATGACCACGGCGGGCGGCGGATCGATCGTCAACATCTCCTCCATCGAGGGATTTACCGGGGCAGCCGGGCTTTCGGCCTACAGCGCCAGCAAATTCGCGGTCCGCGGGATGACCAAGGCTGCCGCCCGCGAGCTCGGCGAGTTCGGCATCCGGGTCAACTCGGTCCATCCTGGCGGGGTGCTGACCAGGATGGTTCTGGACGCGGACGGGGGTGCCGAGCGCGACGGCGACGCCTTCCTGCGGGCGATGCCGCTGGCACGGTTCGCCAAGCCGGTCGAGATCTCGCGGCTCGTGGCGTACCTGGCCTCCGATGAGTCGTCCTACTCGACTGGCAGCGAGTTCGTCGCGGACGGCGGCATCCTGAGTGGACCCGGCTACTGATCGCCCGGGCATGCTCACCGGGCGCGCTGCTCACCGGGCGCGCTGCTCACCGGGCGCGCTGCTCACCGGGCGCGCTGCTCACCGGGCGCGCTGCTCACCGGGCGCGCTGCTTACCGGTGGGCGCCACTGAGCGGTGAGGGCTACTGACAGAAGGAGCTTCCTCATGGACGACCCGCTGACGCTGGACGGCAGAGCGGCGATCGTGACCGGCGCTGGGAACGGGCTCGGCCGGGCGGAGTCACTCGCATTGGCCAGGGCCGGGGCGCTGCTGGTGCTCAATGACCTGCCCGGAGACGCTGTACAGGCCGTGGCCGACGAGATCAGGGCAGACGGGGGGCAGGCTGTCGTGTCCGCGGGTGATGTCGGGGAGTGGTCGACGGGCCAGGAACTTCTGGCTGCCGCGCTCGATGCCTACGGCCGGCTGGACATCCTCGTCAACAACGCCGGGGTGCTCAGGGACCGGATGATCTTCACGATGTCGGCCGAGGAATGGGACCTCGTCCTGCGGGTACACCTGCGCGGCCACTTCGTGACCACCCGCTTCGCCACCGCCTACTGGCGCGACCAGAGCAAGCAGGCCGGCGACCCGGTCTACGCCAGGATCGTGAACACCTCGTCCGAGGCATTCCTGCTCGGCTCCCCCGGCCAGCCCAACTACGCCGCGGCCAAGGCCGGGATCGCCGCTCTGACCATTGCCACTGCCCGCGGCTGTGCCCGCTATGGCGTACGGGCCAACGCCATCTGCCCGCGCGCCCGCACCGCCATGACAGCGGACCTGATGGGCGCGCCACCCGACGCGGCGGTCGACCCGCTCGCCCCGGAACACGTGGCGCCGCTGGTGGTGTACCTGGCCAGCCCGGAAGCGGCGGGGATCAACGGTGAGGTCTTCGTGGTCCACGGCGGTGTCGCCGCAGTGCTGGAGCCGCCCAGGATCCGGGAGACCTTCCTGGCCGCTGCGCACGGCTCGGCCGACGGCATGTGGACGCTGGACTCGGTGCACCGGGCGCTGGGCCCCGTGTTCAACTCGACAGCGCGCGGCTCAGAAGCGTCCGCTGCGCTACCCTCGGCGGGCTTCGCCTGCGAGGACACGCTTACCCTGGCCGGCGAGACCATCGGCTTCACCGGATGAGCGAGGATGGCCGATAAAGCCAGGCCGCCGGATGAACGGGACAAACGGATGAAGCAGCGCGATCGGGTCGCCATGACAGCCGATGAGGTCGCGGCGTTCCTGACTGGCTTCCGCAAGGTCCAACTGGCGACGATCAACCAGGACGGAACGCCCCACCTGGTCGCCATGTACTACGTGATGCTCGACGAGCAGATCACATTCTGGACCTACCGATCGTCGCAGAAGGCCCGCAATCTGGCCCGCGACCCCCGGATCACCTGCCTGGTGGAGGCCGGCGAGCAATATTTCGACCTGCGTGGCGTGCAGGTGCAGGGCACCGCCCGGTGCATCGAGGACCCAGCCGCCGTGCGGGAGATCGGCCGACGCGTCGCGGCCGGTATGGCCGACGCGACCGGCGGCGCGGTGGAGGAGTACGTCGAGCATGCCGCCCGCAAACGGTTCGGCTACGCCGTCGAACCTCGGCGGATCATCTCCTGGGACCACAGCAAGCTCCTCCCCGCCACCTGACCGGTCCCCGCAGCACCCGGGTCCCCTGAACACCCCGCCCCCCGGACGATCTACATGACACTTCGCGCACTGGAGTCATGATCACGCCCGATTCGTGCCCGAATGCGCCACCGAACGCGTGAAAGCCGTCTCATCCGTGGCTGGATGGTCGCGCGCAGGCGTCAAGATCGCGGAGCTATCTTCGGGGCAGATGACCACGCACGTGAAGGCTCGGCGGTGGTGCGCCGCAGGAGGGCTACATCATGTCGTCCGTGAACGGGAGCAGGACGGTCTTGATCTCGGTGTAGGACTCGACGGCGGCCCGGCCGCCCTCACGGCCGAGCCCGGACTGCTGGTAGCCGCCGAAGGCGGCGTGTGGCTCCAGCTGGTAGCCGTTGATGCCGATGGTGCCGGCCCTGATGGCCTTGGTCATCCGCATGGCCCGCTTGATGTCGCTGGTCCAGACCGTGGCGGCGAGGCCGTACTCGGTGTCGTTGGCGATCCGGACTGCCTCCTCCTCGTCGGCGAACGGGATCACCGAGAGCACGGGGCCGAAGATCTCCTCCCTGGCGATGCTCATGTCGTTGGACACGTCAGTGAACAGCGTGGGCGCGACGAAGTTGCCCGCGGCCAGGTCACCCTCGCTGCGGGTGCCACCGCAGACCAGCCGGGCGCCGTCAGCCTGACCCTGGGCGATCAGCCCGAGCACCCGGTCCATCTGGCGGGTGTTGATCAGTGGGGAGGCGGTGACCGCCGGGTCGAACGGGTTGCCGTAGCTGACCATCCCTCCGATCATCTCGGCCATGCCGAGGAACTCGTCGGCCACGTCCCGGTGCACCAGCGCCCGGGTCTGCGCCAGGCAGACCTGCCCGGACAGGCCGAGGGTGACCGTGCCCATCGTGATCGCCGCCGCCGAGGACACGTCCGCGTCGGCGAACACGATGGCCGGGCTCTTGCCACCGAGTTCCAGGCTGACCCGTTTGAACCCGTCCGCCGACGCGGCAATAACCTTGCGGCCGACTGCCCGGCTGCCGGTGAAGGACAGCTTGTTCACCATCGGATGGCTGATCAGGGCGTCGCCGGTCGGCTCGCCAGGTCCGGTGACGATGTTGAGCACCCCGGGCGGAAGCCCGGCCTCCTCGATCAGCCGGGCGAGGCGCAGCACCGCGAAGGTCCCGTACTCCGATGGCTTGACCACGATGGTGCAGCCGACCGCCAGCGCTGGGGCGACCTTCTGGGCGAACAGCAGCAGCGGCGCGTTCCACGGGATGACCGCGCCGACCACGCCGACCGGCTCGCGGAGGGTGAAGACCATGTGATCGCCGCCTTGGTAGGGCGGCAGCGTCTCACCGGCCAGCTTGTCCACCCAGCCGACGTGGTGATCGAATACGTCGGCCACGAAGGCTGACGAGGTCGCGTAGATGGTGCCGAAGCTCAGCGGGACGCTGTTGTCCAGCGCCTGCAGCGCGAGCAGCTCATCGCCGTGCTCACGGACCAGATCGGCGATCCGGCGCAGCACCCGGATGCGCTCGTTGGCTCGCGCCCGCGGCCAGGGTCCCTCATCGAAGGCCCGCCGCGCCGCGCGGACCGCACTGTCGACATCCACCGGCCCGGCGATCGGGAACGAGGCCACCTCCTCGCCGGTAGCCGGATGGATGTGGCTCCACGTCTCGCCGGACTGAGCCGGACGCCACTCGCCGTCAATCAGCATGAGGCCGTCGCTGAGGCCGATTTCGTCGCGATGCGGCTTGATCGATGCAACCATGGCCAACCCCTCTAGTAGAACACGTTCTAGTCTTTGGGAGCGTACACCGCGGCCTGGACAGCCGCCAGAAACGCGGGCCGCTCACCGCCGCCGTGCAGCGTCAGCGCTGCGCCGCTGACGTACGCCGCCTGCGGTGAGGCCAGGAACAGACAGGCGTCGGCCACGTCGTCCGGAGTCGCCATCCGTTGCAGCGGCACGGTGCCGGCGGCGGCTGCCACCCCGCGGGCATCCCCGTAATGCTCGGCGGCCGACTCGGTCGCGACCATTCCCAGCACCACGCTGTTCACCCTGACCCTCGGCGCCCACTCGATGGCGAGGCTGGTCGCCAGGTGGTGCAGGCCCGCCTTGGCTGCCCCGTAGGCGGCGGTTCCTGGCGATGGCCGCGTGCCGCTGACGCTGCCGATCATGATGATCGACCCGCCTTCGGGCTGGTCCTGCATGACGGCGTTCGCGCTCTGCGCGACATGCAGCGGCGCGATCAGGTTCAGCTCAACGATCTTGGCGTGGAATCTCGGGGAGGCGGTGGCGGCGTCCGCGTAGGGGGCCCCGCCGGCGTTGCTCACGACGACGTCCAGCCGGCCGAAGAGGTACACAGCGGCGCGGACTAGCCGCTGCACCTGATCTGGATCTCGTACGTCGGCGCGGGCGAAGGCTGCCGTCCTGCCGTTGGCGTTCGGTAGCAGGGCGGCATCCGCGGGCTCGGTCCGACCGCATACCAGCACGTGCGCCCCGGCTTGCAGGAAGCCGCGCGCGATGCCCGCCCCAATGCCCTTCGTGCCTCCGGTGACGATCACAGCCCGGCCCGCGCAATCGACGACGCGCATAGCCCTGATGTTAGGCTGGCTACCAAGCAAGCGCTAGGTAAGGCCGTTGCGAGGGTCACCGCAGGCCGACGACGGCGAGGTAGCGGCGATGGGGATCGAGGTGCGCACCAGCGGCGGAGTCGCCGAGGTGATCATCGACTTCCCGCCGGTCAACGCGCTGCCAGTCCGTGGCTGGTTCGAGCTTGCTGACGCCGTCGCCACGGCGGGCGCCGGTCCGGACGTCCGGGCCGTCATCCTCGCCGCTGAGGGGCGCGGCTTTTGCGCCGGCGTAGACATCAAGGAGATGCAGCGGACGCCTGGGCACGAGGCGCTGCTCGGCGCCAACCGGGGCTGCTTCGCGGCGTTCGCCGCGGTGTACGAGTGCGCGGTGCCGGTGGTCGCGGCGGTACAGGGCTTCTGCCTCGGCGGCGGCGTCGGCTTGGCCGGCAACGCCGATATCGTCATCGCGGCGCAGGACGCGACCTTCGGTCTGCCCGAGGTCGACCGGGGCGCCCTCGGCGCGGCGACTCACCTGTCCCGGCTGGTCCCGCAGCAGCTGATGCGCGCCATGGTCTACACCTGCCGGACCGTTACCGCTCAGCAGTTGCTGGGCTTCGGGACGGTGTTCGACGTCGTTCCGCTGGAGAATCTGCGGGCCGCCGCGCTTGGAGTCGGCGCCGAGATCGCCGCGAAGGACCCCGCGGTCATCCGCCTGGCCAAGCAGTCGCTGAACGGCATCGACCCGGTTGATGTCAAGCGCTCCTACCGGTATGAGCAGGGTTTCACCTTCGAGCTCAACCTGTCTGGCGTCTCGGATGAGGCCCGTCAGGCGTTCGTAGACGGGCATTGACGGTGCCCGTGACCGGCAAAGCGGGCGTGACCGGCAACACGGGCGTGACCGGCAACGCGGGCATGACCGGCGACGCGGGCATGACCGGCAACGCGGGCATGACCGGCAACGCGGGCGTGACCGGCAACGCGGGCGTGACCGGCGACGCGGGCGTGACCGGCGACGCGGCCGTGACCGGCAACGCGGGCGTGAGCGGCAACGCGGGCGTGAGCGGCAATGCGGGCGTGACCGGCGAAGCGGGCGTGACCGGCAACGCGGGCGTGACCGGCGAAGCGGGCGTGACCGGCGAAGCGAAACGGACTGGCACGGTGATGAGCCCGGACGACGTCGTCGGCCAGCTCCGCTCGGGCATGACGATCGGAGTCGGTGGCTGGGGATCTCGCCGCAAGCCGATGGCGCTGGTGCGCGCCATCCTGCGATCCAGCCTGACCGACCTGACGATCGTCTCCTACGGGGGCCCCGACGTCGGGCTGCTGGTCGCTGGCGGCCGGGTCCGCCGGGTGGTCAGCGGTTTCGTCTCGCTCGACACGATCGCGCTCGAGCCGCATTTCCGGCTGGGCCGCCAGAGCGGGACGATCGAGCTCACCGAGCTGGACGAGGGCATGCTGCACTGGGGCCTGCTCGCTGCCGCCCACCGGCTGCCGTTCCTGCCGATCCGGGCAGGCCTTGGCTCCGATGTGCTCCGGGTTAACCCGGAGCTGCGCACGGTGCGCTCCCCGTACGCCGACGGTGAGGAGCTGGTCGCGATGCAAGCTCTGCGGCTTGACGCGGCCCTTGTCCATGTCAACCGGGCGGATGAGCGGGGCAACGGGCAATACCTCGGCCCCGACCCATACTTCGATGACCTGTTCTGCCTCGCCGCGGCGCGCGCCTTCGTGTCCTGCGAGCGCATCGTCTCGACCGCGAACCTGCTGGAGTCCGGGCCGCCGCAGAGCCTGCTGATCAACCGCGCCATGGTGGACGGCGTGATCGAAGCCCCTCACGGCGCGCACTTCACCAGCTGTGTGCCGGACTACGGCCGCGATGAGGCGTTCCAGTCGCACTATGCGGCGGCGGCCGCCGACCCGGACGCCTGGCCACGGTTCACGGCCGAGTACCTGGCCGGCGACGAGGCCAGCTACCAGCAGGCCGTCCAGCGGTTCAACGAGCGCCAGGCGGCCCGGGCGGGAAGCAGAGTATGAGCGAGCTGAAGGGGCGCGGTGGTGCCTGGACTGAGGAGCACGCCCGCGAGCCAAAGGGGCGCGGTGGTGCCTGGACTGAGGAGCGCGCCCGCGAGCCAAAGGGGCGCGGTGGTGCCTGGACTGAGGAGCACGCCCGCGAGCCAAAGGGGCGCGGTGGTGCCTGGACTGAGGAGCGAGGAACGAGCGACGAGGGAAGGCGCCGCCCTAAGGCGCCCCGGAGGCGAGCGGGAAAACAGAGCATGAACGGGCCGAGCCTGGCCGAGGTCTGCGTGGTGGCGTGCGCCGAAGCCTGGCGCGGCGACGGCGCCATCCTGGCCAGCCCGATGGGCCTGATCCCTACCCTGGGCGCCCGGCTTGCGGCGCTTACCTTCGCGCCGGAGCTGCTGCTAACGGACGGTGAGGCCTATCTGCTCGCACCGGGTGACCCGGACGGCGGGCCGGGACCTGGCGGCGCGAGCAGCGTTGTCGAGGGCTGGCTGCCCTACCGCACGGTCTTCACCGTCGTTGCCGCCGGCCGCCGGCACGTCATGATGGGGGCCGCGCAGATCGACCGGTTCGGCAACCAGAACATCTCCTGCATCGGCGACTGGGCCAGGCCCAAGGCCCAGCTGCTCGGCGTACGGGGCGCGCCCGGCAACACCATCAACCACCCGACCAGTTACTGGGTGCCCCGGCATTCGCGCCGCGTCTTCGTCGAGCGGGTCGACATGGTCTGCGGCATCGGCTACGACCGGGCGGCCCGCGTCGGCGCGCACAGCATGGATGGGCCCGGCATCGATGGACACGGGGCCGATGGGCACGGGGCCCAGTTCCATGAGCTGCGCGTGGTCGTCACCAACCTGGCCGTCCTGGACTTCCAGACCCCGGAGCACACCATGCGCCTGCGCTCGGTCCATCCAGGGATCTCGGTGCCCGATGTCGTCGTGAGCACCGGCTTCCCGCTGGTCGTTCCGGAAGAGGTCCCGGAGACCCGGCTGCCGACGCCCGAGGAGCTGGCGCTGATCCGCGGCCGGCTGTATCCCGGCGGGCTGCGCGAGCGGGAGCTGGCCTAAATGGCCTACCGCCACAAGCCAACGAGCCCCGTGCGGATTAGGGCATGCTCTCACGAGCCCCGTGCGGATTTGGGCACGTTGCGGGCACCGCGGCGTCAGCCGGAGGGCAGCCACAGGCCGCACAAGCCAACGAGCCCTGTGCGGATTAGGGCACGCTCTCACGAGCCCCGTGCGGATTTGGGCACGTTGCGGCCGCCGTCGAAGCGGCCACGGGAGGCGGGATGATCCGCACGCGGCTGACCAGCCTGCTCGGCATCTCATGCCCGATCATCCAGGCCGGGATGGGCTATGTGGCCGGCCCCCGGCTGGCGGCGGCCACATCCGAGGCTGGCGGGCTCGGCGTCATCGCTTCGGCGACGATGAGTACCGCCGAGTTGCGTTCTGCCATAAAAGAAGTGAAGGAGCGGACCGCCAGCCCGTTCGGGGTAAACCTGCGCGCCGACGCCCCGGATGCCGGCGAGCGGATCGGGCTGATCATCGCCGAGCAGGTGCCGGTCGCCTCGTTCGCGCTCGCCCCGAGGCCGGAGTTGATCAGCAGACTGCGGGACGCCGGGGTGATCACCATCGCCTCGGTCGGCGCCCGGCGGCACGCGGAGAAGGTAGCGGCGTGGGGCATCGACGCCGTGATCGCGACCGGCGGGGAGGGCGGCGGGCACACCGGCTCGGTGCCGACCAGCCTGCTGATCCCCCAGGTCGTTGACGCGGTCGACATCCCGGTGATCGCGGCGGGCGGGTTCTTCGACGGCCGGGGGCTGGTCGCCGCGCTCGCGTACGGGGCGACCGGGATCGCGATGGGCACCCGGTTCCTGCTGACCAGCGACAGCCCGGTGGCCGACGTGGTCAAGCAGGCCTACCTCGCGAGCGATGTCACTGGCACGGTGGTCACGACCCGGGTCGACGGCGTGCCCCACCGGGTGCTGCGCACGCCCCTGGTGGAGCGGCTGGATCGGGCCGGCCGGGTGACCGGCTTGGTGCGGTCGGCCCGCAATGCTGCGGCGTTCCGCGGGGTGTCGGGGCTGACCTGGCCGGAGCTGATCCGCCAGGGCCGGGCGATGCGCCGCGGCACGGAGCTGACCTGGGGCCAGGTGCTGATGGCCGCGAACACCCCCATGCTGCTGCGGGCGGCGATGGTGGACGGACGGCCCGATCTCGGCCTCATGTCGGCCGGCCAGGTGGCCGGGCTGATCGACGACCTGCCGTCCTGCGCGGAGCTGATCGGCCGGATCATGACCGAGGCCGAGCAGTGCCTGGGCAGGCTCGCCGAACATACGGCCGCGGGCACTTGATGATCATCACGTCCCCTGCGGCCGACACCCGGATGTTCGCGGCGCGCCGCCTGGAGCGTTTGACCGGGTTCGCCTACACTCGGCCGCTATGAATAGGAATTCAGGCATCGGCCTGACGTTGTTGGGGATCGTTCTTGTGGTCGTCGGAGCCATCCTGAGGTTCGCTGTATCCGTGCATAGTTCTGGATTCAACATCCACAAGGTCGGCGATCTCCTGCTCCTGGTCGGGGTTATTCTCGTCATCATGACCGTTCTCCTCAGGATGATGGGGGCGAGGAGCCATAGCACCACTCGAACGTAGGTCCGGGAACTTCCTCAGGTCAGCTGCGAACTGAGGAGCCGGACAGCTAAGGGCACACCCTAAGCGACACGTAAGCGTGTGTGTTACTGCTGAGGTAAGGACGCGTGCCACGCCGCTCGATCGGCAGGACGCCAATCGCGGAATCCGCCGAGAGGTTCCGGGATGCGCTCTGCATACCCACGGATCGTCAATAGGGTAATGGTCGGCTGGTCATCCGCGACTTACCGGTCACGGTGATTTCCTCGCGCGATCGGCGGCCCACAGCATAACTATTCAAACACGCCCGGCCCTCAACATCCGGATCTGTCACGGCCGGGCCGAAGTCGCGCCCTCGGCTAGCGACCAGGATCGCTAGGTGTGTCCCCGTGGATCTTCAGCCTGCTGCGATCCACGGGACACACCCTCGCGCCGTTACCTCCCGAAGGAGAACGTGGCGACCTCGAGCGGCCCGGTGAAGACCAGGTAGAGGTCGTGGTGGCCATGGGTGCCGGTTACCTGTCCCGTCGCGGTGGCCCAGTTGTACGGGCCGCCGGTGCTGGTCACGGGCACGGTTCCGACCACCGGGCCGGTCACCGGGTTGTCAAGGCGCAACTCGATCGACGCCGCCGATGTGTCGGCCTTGGCCACCTGGGCGGAGAAGCTGGTGACAGCGTCGCCGAAGTGGACGTCGCCGAACTTGACCCACTGGCCAGCCGCGGTGGCCTGGACGGCGGTGCCGGCCGCCTGGGTCTGCGGCGCCAGCGTTATCCCGCTGTAGTCGTCGAAGTTCTGCGCCTCGGTGGCATGGCCGACCAGGTCCTGCGGCGGGATGGTCTCGCCGTGCACCGCCAACGTGGCGAACTGGCGGATGTCAGCCGATGACTGGCCGACCATCAGGTCGTAGGCGCTGGTCTCGACCACCCACTTGCTCCGGGTGACGTCCCAGAAGGCGAGGTCGCTGGCCTTGACGGCGAACCGCACGGTGACGGTCTGGCCCGGTGCCAACGACACGTTCCGGAACCCGATCAGCTTCTTCAGCGGCTGCTTGACCCGGGACTTCTCCTGGTGAACGTAGAGCTGCACGACGTCCCGGCCGGCCCGGCTCCCGGTGTTGGTGACGTCCACGCTGACGTCCGCCGTCCCTTCCCGGCCCATCGCGGCTGAGGACAGCCGCATCTTGCTGTAGCCGAAGGTCGTGTACGACAACCCGTATCCAAACGGATACAGCGCCGGCTGGGCATCGTACATGTAGGTCTGGCCGGACTTGATGATGTCGTAGTTGAGGATGTCCGCCACCTGCGACTGCGACTGCGGCCAGGTCTGGGTGAGCCGGCCGGAGGGGTTGTAGTCACCGAAGAGGACGTCGGCCAGCGCGTGACCGGTCTCCTGGCCCGCATGAGTGGTCCACAGGATGGCCGGATCGTTGCTCTGCTCCCAGTTGATCGTGGTCGGGTAGCTGTTCTCCATGACGACGATCGTGTTCGGGTTCGCCTTGGTCACCGCCTGAACCAGGGCCTCCTGTCCGGAGGCCAGGTTCATGTCGGTCCGGTCGTCGTTCTCGCGGCCGTTGATGAACGGCATCGAGCCGACCACCACGACCGCGGCGTCGGCGCCCTTCGCGGCGCTGACCGCGCTGCCGATGCCGCTGGTGATCACCTGCTTGCTGAACTCGGTCGCCTGGTCGGGAGTCTTCGCGCCCAGGTTCAGGCTGCCGTCCGGCTGCAGCGTGAGGTAGTGGTTCGGGTTGAACCAGGTTTCCCGGGTCTCGTAACCCGCGTACCTGATCACGTAGTTGCCATCTGGCCGGGGCTCCAATACGAACTGCTGCTGCACGAACCAGCCGTTCGGCTGAGCCTGGTCGTTCTTGAAGTTGCTGAAGTTGTAGCCGACATACTTGCCGTTGGCCGCGCTGCGCAGGGTGAGAACCCCGCTGCCCCAGTCGAACACGTCGAACTGGGAGGTGGCGGCCGGCGCCGTATCGCCCTCGCCGAGCACGCCACCGGACGGGCCGGTGCCAGCGGTGATGTACTTGCCGGTGGTGACGTCCTTGAGCGCGATCCGGTCCACGCCCTCGCTGGCATTGACCGTCGCGCCCGTTCCGAGGCGCTGAGTGATCCCGTCCAGCGGCGTGACCTGGTACGGGAGGTTCCCGCCGTACCAGTCGGAGTAGAGGGTGTTCTCCAGCGGGCCGACCACGGCGATCTTCTTGGTCGCGGCCGGGTTCAGCGGCAGGACGCCGCCGGAGTTCTTCAGCAGCACCATCGCCTCGTCGGCGGTCGTGCGTGACAGTTGCTGGTGGGCGGGGTCGTTGATGACCGATGGCGTGATCGTGGAATACGGGTTACTGCCGGTCGGGTCGAAGTCGCCGAGCCGGAAGCGGATGGACAGGACGTGGGACGTGGCCCGGTCGATGTCGGCCGAGGTGAGCAGGCCGTCGGTCAGCGCGGACGTGATCGCCTTGGTGGTGTTCGTCGGGTCCGTGCCGTCGGTGGTAAAACTGTCGATCCCGGCCTTGATCGCGGCGGCATCCACGTGCTCGCGATCGGGATAGTAGCCAGGGAACAGGTTGTAGTCCGCGAACGCGTCGGTGACGTTCATCAGCGTGTGAGGCGACCAGCTCCGGACGAGGCGGCCCAGGTCCGGATTCACCGTGTTGGGACGGCCGTTCACCAAGCTGTAGGAGGCCATGACGCCGGTTGCCGCACCTGCCTGGAGCGGCGCCCGAAACGCGGCCTGCTCATACTCGTTGAGCACCCGGGGCGGCTCCATGGAGGAGGTCTGGCCGCGGCCCGCCTCGTTGTTGTAGGCCAGGTAGTGCTTCAGGGTCGGCGCGGCCTGCAGGTACTTCGGGTTGTTGCCCTCGATGCCGAGCCCGTAGGAAGTGGCGATCTGATCGGTGAGGAACGGGTCCTCGGAGTAACCCTCCTCGTTGCGGCCCCACAGCGGGTTGCGCAGCAGGTTCACCACCGGCGCCCACAGGTTGAGGCCCCAGACCGCGGGATTCTGGGCGTTATAACCGCGGGCCTCCTGGCCGACCGCGTTGCCGACCTGCTTGATCAAGGCAGGGTCCCAGGTGCTGGCCATCCCGATCGCCTGCGGGAACGTGGTGCCGTTGGCGGCCACCACGTTCCCGTTGTTGTTGATGTCGTTAGACCACGCCACGCCGTGCAGCGCCTCGGTGCCGTTCTTCATCATCGGCAGGCACAACGGCGCGGGGATGGCGGGCTGGTACTGGAACAGGAACGAGATCTTCTGAACGGTGGTCAACCTGCTCAGCAGGTCGTGCATTCGCGTGTTCAGCGGCAGGCCGGGGTCGCGAAACGGGTAGGACCCGCACTGTGCGGCGCTGGCCACGGCCCCCGGAATCGACACGAGAGCCGCCGCGGCCAACCCAGTGCCAGCGGTCAGAGCGGCCAGCCGCGACCACCGCCGCCGGGGGTATGGGCGGCTGGCCGTGATCCTGAATGGGATCAGGAACCTGGTCTTCATCGACATGTTTACCTCCGAACTCGCTCCGGCTGACTCTGCTTCCGGCTTGCTCCGGCTGATGAGCAGTGGATGGGCGTCCTGGCGGCCGTCCGGCGCTGGCCCTGGGCATGGCCACGCGGCGCACGGTGCGGCGGGTAAGGGCTGTCATGTCGCTCCCTGACGATGACGATCGTCGGCGATAAATGCCGCGCCAATGTTGCCGGTAGCTGCCCGGATGTCATTTATTAGCATTGTTGAACATCAGTCGGACTATCACCTGTCGAAGCGCTTCGATGACGGTGCGCGTCGTATGCGGCGAAGCGCTTCGATTTATCCGTAGGCTAGACCTGGTGCGAGGACTTGTCTAGGGACTAAATGGCTCTGCGCTTCTTTGCGCCTCCGGGGCCCCGCCCGCCTCCCCATTCCCCCTTCACTGCGCTGCCTTCCCTCGTCGCTCCTTCGCTCGTTCCTCGCTCCTCGCTCCTCGCTCCAGGCAGTGCCGCGCCCCTTCGGCGCGCTCACTTGTCCTGCTCCAGTGTGATTACCAGGGCATCTCCCGTTGCGCTGATGAGCGTGCCCTGCTCATCGGGTACCGCCTCGCCGCCCTGGACGGATGCCAGCGATCCGGCGCCCACGAGGAGGACCTGCCAGGCCCCCGGTGCGTCAGTGGCCTCGACCCGGATGCTGCCCGCTTGCCGCGAGGTGACGAACACCGCCGCGTCCTGCCCGGTCGGGGCGGGGATCGTGGTCGTCACGCGGGCGCCGTCCGGTAGTTGATACACCCGCAGGGTCACGCCATCGGCATAGTCGTAGTCGGGACGGTCACCGACCGCGCCGACCGGTATCACCGCGCCGGGCCGGACCAGCAGCGGGAGGCTCATGAAGGAGTGCCGCTCACGGTGCCACCGGGCGCCGGTAACCCGCTCGCCGGTCAGGAAGTGCGTCCAGGTGCCCTCGGGTACGTAGAACGCGACATCCCCCGGGCCGTTGAAGACCGGCGCGACCAGCAGGTCGTCGCCCAGCATGTACTGCCGCTCCAGATGGGTGCAGGCCGGATCCCCGGGGAACTCCACCACCATCGCGCGCATCATCGGGATGCCTTCCCGGTGCGCCTGCAGGGAAGCGTGGTACAGGTACGGCATCAGCCGCGCCTTGAGCTTGGTGAACGCGCGCAGGACGTCCACCGCCTCCTCGTCGAGCAGCCAGGGCACCCGGTAGGAGGAACTGCCGTGCAGGCGGCTGTGCGAGGACAGGAGCCCGAAGGCGACCCACCGCTTGAACAGGGCGGGTTCCGGGGTTCCCTCAAACCCGCCGATGTCATGGCTCCAGTAGCCGAAACCGGACATCCCGAGGGACAGTCCGCCGCGCAGGTTCTCGCCCATAGCCTCGAAGGTCGATTCGCAGTCGCCACTCCAGTGGACTGGAAACTGCTGGGACCCGACGGTCGCCGAACGGGCGAAGACGATCGCCTCTCCCTCGCCGCGACGCTCACGCAGCAGCTCGAAGACGGTCTGGTTGTACAGGTAGGTGTAGTAGTTGTGCATCCGCTCCGGATCGGAGCGGTCGAAGTACTCCACGTCGGTAGGGATCCGCTCGCCGAAGTCGGACTTGAAGCAGTCCACCCCCACGTCGAGCAGCGCGTCCAGCTTGGCCGCATACCATTCGCGCGCTTGCGGGTTGGTGAAGTCCACGACTGCCATGCCGGGCTGCCACTTGTCCCACTGCCACACGTCACCGCCCGGCCTCCGGAGCAGGTAGCCCTTAGCCTTGCCCTCGGCGAACAGGGGGGAGCGCTGCGCGATATAGGGGTTGATCCAGACACAGATCCGCAAGTGCCATTCTTTGAGGCGGTCCAGCATACCCCGCGGATCAGGGAACATACGTGAATCCCATTCGAAATCACACCAGTTGAATTCACGCATCCAGAACGTGTCAAAGTGAAAGACGTGCAGCGGGATGTCGCGCTCGGCCATTCCCTCGACGAAGCTGGCCACCGTGGCCTCCTCGTAGGATGTCGTGAAGGAGGTGGACAGCCACAAGCCGAATGACCAGGCCGGCAGTCGCGCCGGGCGCCCAGTCAGCGCCGTGTACTTGCGCAGGATGTCCCTGGGGGCCGGACCGTAGATGATGAAGTACTGCATCGACTGGCCTTCGATGCTGAACTGCACCCGCGACACGGCCTCGGAGGCCACTTCGAACGACACCCGGCCCGGGTGGTTGACGAAGACGCCGTAACCAGCATTGGTGAGGAAGAACGGGATGTTCTTGTAGGCCTGCTCACTGGCTGTCCCGCCATCGGCGTTCCAGATATCGATGACCTGCCCGTTCTTGACCAGGGGGCCAAAGCGCTCGCCGAGACCATAGACGAAGTGGTCAACGTCGAGGTCAAGTTGCTCGCGGATGTAATGGCCGCCATCGCCAGTCTCGACGAGGGCCATTGACCGGGGGCCGCTCCTGGTCAGGCACTTGTTGTCGCCGAGGAAGCTGACCGACCATTCTTCACCCCGACTGACCTGCGCTGAAAGGGCCCCCGCGGTGAAGGTGGCCACTTTGTCGCCATCCCCCGCAGCGGCCTGGCCGACCCTGTCCCCGAGCAGCCGGAATCGTGGCTCCTGCGGGGTACCGCCCGCGAAATGGGTGATCTCGACGCCGATGACGTCTGGCATGGGGGCGGAAAAAGAGACCGTGATGGCAGGGCCCCTGAGCAGGTCGCCTCGGTGCCGGATCCGCTGCGTGGGAGCGTAGACCTGGAGCGAGCCGGGGCCGGCCACGGCATCGAGGACCTCGACCGGGTAGGACGCGTGAACCCCGGCGCGCATTTGCCAGTAACCGTCGCTGAACTTCATGAACGTGTTCTGCCCTTCAGTGCGATGGTGCTCCGTTATCGGCGGCGCGGATTACTTGACCGCCCCAGCTACGATGCCGCGGGCGAGTGTCCGCTGGAAGATAATGAAGAACAGGATCGCGGGAAGAATGCCGAGCAGGGCGGCCGCGCTGGTTGTCGTGGGATTCATAATGTGCTGGCCCTGCAGCAGGGCCAGGGCTTCTGGGACCGTCTGATTCTGGTTCGAGATGAGGAAGATCAGTGGCAGGAAGAATTCGTTCCACGTCCATATGAAGAAGAAGGTCATGAGCACGGCGATGGTCGGGCGGCTGACGGGTACCACGACTCGCCAGAGGACCCGCCACCGGCCGGCCCCGTCAATCCGCGCCGCCTCAAGGATCTCTCTCGGGAAGGTGGACAGGATCGACGAGAACAGATAGGTGCCGAACGCGGCCTGGATGACGGTGAAGATGATTATCACGCTGAGCCGCGTGTCATAGAGGTTCGTCTTCTTGGCCAGGAAGTACAGCGGGTAGACGAGTGCCTCCTGGGGCAGGAAGTTCGCGATGAGGAATATGGCGATGATCGACCTTCGGGCCCTGATCCTTCCGATGCCCAGGGCGTAGGCGTTCAGCACAGAAAGCAGGACCGCGGCGACGGCCACCGAGCCGCTGATGAAGAAGCTGTTCCACAGCGCGCGGCCGAAGTCCTCGGTGGTCCAGAAATTCCTGATGCCCTGGAAGGAGATGCTGGTCGGCACGCTGATCGGGCCGTGGGCGGCGAAGTCCGCGGGCGATTTCACCGCGTTCATGGCGACGATGGCGAATGGGAGCAGCATCGCCACGGCCAGCACGGCGAGAGCGAGCAGGAGGACAAATGCGGACGGCCCCCGCCGCATCCGCCGCCTCCCGGTGGGTCGCGGTGCCCCAGCCGAGACCGGGGCCGGGACCGGGATCGTCGACATGATCAGGCCTCCCCGCCCTGGTTCCTGTTCTGCACGCGGATAAAGATCGCTGACAGCAGCACGATGATGAGCGTGAGCACCGTGGCGATCGCCGCGCCGTATCCCACCTGGGAGTACTGGAAGAAGTTCTGGTAGGAGAAGTAGGAGGGCACCTGCGTCGCGGTGCCCGGGCCGCCCTGGGTGAGCACGAAAACCAGCGCGAAGACCTTGAGCGCGGCGATGGTACAGGTCAGCAGGACAACGTAGATCTCCGGCCGGATCTGGGGAATGGTGATACGCCACAGCCGCCGCCACCACGAAGCGCCGTCGATCTCGGCCGCCTCGGTGAGCGCGGGATCGGCACGCTGCAGGCCCGCCATGAAGATGACCACGGGGTAGCCGAGCTGCACCCAGACCAGCACGGCCATGAGTGTGAGCAGGGCCGTGTTCGGGTCGCCCAGCCAGTCCCTGGCCAGGCCGCCTAGCCCGACGTCCTTGAGCAGCCGGTTGACGGCGCCGCTCTCCGGGTCCAAGATCCAGCCCCACACGATCCCGGCCACCGCGATGGGCAGCACCTGGGGCAGATAGATGCAGGCGCGCAGCACGCTGGCGGTCCGCAGTCCGAATTTCTTGCCGATGAAGTCGAACAGCGCGGACGCCAGGATGAGCCCGATGACGGCCGGGACGACCGCCATCGCGATGATCATCGCCACGCTGTGCCAGAAGGACGCCCAGAACTGCGAGTCCGACAGCAGATGCCGGTAGTTGGCCAGGCCAACCCATTTCATCGGGCCGACCCCTTGCCATTGCGTGAGGCTGATCCCGATGTTCATCACCAGCGGCACCGCGATCACGCCGACGAACAGCACAGCGCTGGGGATCAGGTACAGCGGATACGGGGCGGAAGGACGCGGGCGCCCGGCGCGCACGGGCTCGGCGGATGGCGGCCGGCGCCCAGTAGCGGCCGGGACCGACTCGACCCCGGCTGGATGTGTCACCGTGAAACCCTGCCTTCCTGCCCAGCGAGGCCTCCCGCCGTCGCGGGGCGGCGCCCGGCACAGGCACCGCCCCGTCCGATGGGCCGCTGCGTCCCGGTCAGTGGATAGTCCGGTCAGTGGATGGTGGAGACGTACTGGTCATAGGTGGACTGCAGGGTGCCGAGAACCTGGCTGGGGCTGGTGCCGTTCATCAGGTTCTGGGTCTGCTGCAGGAGGGCGTTGTAGAAGGTCGGAGTCGGCCAGTCCGGGTAGTAGGCGAGCCCGTTGTTCTTCGCGAGCGTCTGGAAGTTCTGGATCAGTTGCTGGTTCAGCGGGTTGGTGACTCCCGCCGTGCTGGCCGAGACTGGCACTGCGCCGTTGTTGCCGAGCAGTTTCTGGATGTCCGGCTGCATGGTGATGTTGATGAAGTCATAGGCCAGCTGCTTGTTCGCGGCGTTCTTCGGGACGACCCAGAGATTGCCGCCCGAACCGGGGTCCATCGTGTTCCCTGGCCACAGGAACGTGCTCCACTGGAAGTTCTTGACCTCACTCTCGAAGAGGCCGAACCACCAGCTGCCTGATACGAGCATCGGATACTTCTGGCCCTCGAAGGCGGTTCCCATCTGGGTGGCCGTCATCCCGACCGAGTCCTTGGCGATGTAGCCCTTCTTGACCCAGGCCGCGAGCGTGTTCGCGGCATACGTCCAGGCCGCGTCGTGGAAGTTCACCTTGGCCGTGTACCGCTGGTACGCGCTGACCCACGCCGGCGTCGCCCTGCTCAGCGCCAGCTCATACAGGTACTGCATGGCCGCGTAGTCGTTCCCGGCGTTGGCCAGCGGGGTAACGCCCGCCTTGAGGAACTTGTCCATCGCCGCGGTGAACTCAGCGAACGTGGTCGGGACCGTGACCCCGTACTTGGCGAACAGGTTCTTGTTGTAATAGACCATCAGGTACTCGGCGTAATTCGGCACCCCATACCAGTTGCCGGAGCCCATGACCCCCCGCGAGTCGTAGCGCGAGGTCACCTGGAGAGTCGAGGAGAGAAGCTTGTCCCAGCCGTACTTGGTGACCTGCGGCGTAAGATCGGTGAGCAGCCCCTGCTTGGACAGCAGGCCGGTGGTGGCGTCACCTTTATTGTATTCCATGACATCCGGCACGTTGTTGGAGTTGAGCACCATGGGCGCGGTCTGCTGCATCTGGTTAAAGCTCTTCTCCGAGAATTCGACCTTTACCCCCGGATGCGCCTTCTTGAAGTCTTTGATGGCCTGGCTCCAGGCGATGTAATAGGCGCTGCCAGGCGCCTCGTACCACCAGACCTTCAGCACCTTGGCCGACGACGAGGTGGAACCGCCACTACCGCTACTACCGCATGCAGCTATACCGGCGAGGCTCGCGATAAGGGCTGCCGCGAGCGCCGTTCCCTTTCTTAGCCCGAACATTGTGTTCCTCCAGCGGGAGATGGGTTTGGCCGCGTCGGCCTGGCTGGCGGCGTCTCCGGGCCGCGGAATCTACAACATCGAAGCGCTTCGACGCGGGTCCTCTTCATAGGGGCCTCCGTTTGGGACATGTCTCATCTATGCGAGATATATGTGTCGGGCCGGGACATATATGGCCTGCGCGGGGCGTGAACTGTGGCGCGGGCCGGGGGTGTCAGTGGGCTTGATGACAAGCTTGTTGCGCAACGGCACCGCTGCCTGGCCATGGCCAGGGATCGACTGACCACGGAGCGACCGCTGGCCGCCGGGGGCGCAGGAAGCCGTGCTCGGCAAGGCGTCAGCGGGGCGAGCGACGCCCGAGGTCTTGACCAAGGTCCTGCCTCAACTGTCGAAACGCTTCGATTCGACACGATGCTAGACGCGGGTCAGCGGCGGCACAACGGATCGTGTCGATCTTTTCGGGAACGGCCGTGCTGGCCGGGCGGGCTCCCGGGCGGGCTCCCGAGCGGGATCTTCCCGGCTGTGACGTGCCGAAATGGCCGCTGGTGACCACCAGCTACGCGGCCGGAAGGCCAGGTTCAGCGGCTCCCGCAACTCTGGACAACCCCCGACCCCCGGTCTAGGGTACGGACCTATCGAAGCGCTTCGCTAGTCATCCAACGAGCTGCTCGCCGGAGGCAGGCGCCATGAAGCACCCGCGGTCAATCCTGATCATTCTGGTCGTCGCCGCCGCGGCCCTGGTCACCCAGCGCTCCGTCAGCACGTCTCCCGCGGCGGCGACGGCCAGGACCACGGCCGGCGCCGCGGCGGTCCAGCACACGACGATCAGCTACGACCACTATTCGCTGATGGTCGACGGCCACCGGGTCATCCTGCAGGCCGGGGAGTTCGAGTACTGGCGACTGCCCAGCCCCAGCCTGTGGCTCGACGTCCTGGAGAAAATGCAGGCCGACGGGTTCAACGCCGTCTCCGCCTACTTCAACTGGGCCTACCACTCGCCCAAGCCGGGAGTCTATGACTTCACCGGCGTCCGGAACGTCGACGAGTTCCTGAGCATGGCCCAGCAGGCCGGCCTCTACGTGATCGCCCGGCCGGGGCCCTACATCAATGCCGAGACGACGGGTGGCGGCTTCCCCGGCTGGCTCAAGGAAGTTCCTGGGCGGGCCCGCTCCAGTGCACCCGGTTACACCCAGGCATACACGGACTGGCTCGGCCACATCGACAAGATCATCGCCCGGCACCAGCTCACCCATGGCGGCTCGGTGATCTTGTACCAGGCCGAGAACGAGTACGCCGTTAACACCGACGCGCAGTACATGACCGACCTCCAGGCCAAGGCCCGCGCCGACGGCATCGACGTGCCTATCATTTCCAACGACTGCTGCGACGCAGCCAGCTGGACCTCCTCCTGGGCGTCCGGCCCGGGGGCGGTCCAGCTTCCCGGTGTGGACACCTACCCGCAGTCCTTCGACTGCGCCGACCCCACCACCACGTGGGGCCCGTGGGGAGCGGGCATCACCGAGCGGCTAGGTCCCGACACGCCGGCCATCACGCCCGAATACCAGGCGGGGGCGGTCACCTCGTGGGGCGGCGCCGGCAGCCAGGGGTGCCGCGA
>Ga0070706_100000957_pt1 | contig 31472 bp, 29 predicted proteins | sample KBSK5501metaG_FD_65476 | JGI IMG/M metagenome (GOLD analysis project Ga0070706, IMG submission 65476) | Corn, switchgrass and miscanthus rhizosphere microbial communities from Kellogg Biological Station, Michigan, USA - KBS K5-50-1 metaG | ecosystem: Host-associated > Plants > Roots >... | reverse complement strand
GATCCTTGTTCGCGCCGATCGCGACGAGGTGCGCGGCGTACGGCGCGACCTTCTCGGGCCAGACGATCCCCTTTTCGTCGTGGTGATCCTCGACGACGCACGCGACGTTGCGCCCGACCCCGATCCCGTACGAGCCCATGACGATCGCGTGCTCCTTGCCGTCCTCGCCCAGGTAGGTCGCGCCGGCGGCATCGGTGAACTTCGTCCCGAGCTTGAAGATGTTGCCGACCTCGATCCCATTGCGAAGGATGACGGGCTGGCCGCAGGTCGGGCATGGATCGCCCTCGCGGGCATTGGTGATGTCGGCGGTGACGTCGGCGGTGTAGTCGCGCCCGACGTTGACGTTCCGGTAGTGGTAGCCCACGCGGTTGGCACCGGCGACGAGGTTCGGGGATCGTGCGACGAGGTCGTCGACGACGACGACCGTGTCATGGGCACCGATCGGCGAGCCGTAGCCGGGCTCCATCCCCGCGGCCCGGATCTCCTCGACCGTCGCCGGACGCATGCCTGTGGTCGCGCCGACGGCGTTCGCCAGCTTCGTCTCGTTGAATTCGAGATCGCCGCGGACGATCGCGGTGACGAGACGTCCGTCGCCGGTCACGTAGAAGCCGGCCTTGGCGGTTCGCGTCGCCGGAATATCGAGGAAGCCGGCGAGGCTCGCGATCGTGTTCGTCCCCGGCGTCGCGACCTCCTCCAGGGGCAGCGCATCCTCGGCCGGCGGCGCTGGATGGTCGATCCGCGCGACCTGGCGATTCGCGGCGTAGCCGCACGCCTCGCACAGGACGAGAACGTCCTCGCCCGCGGGATTCAGGACCATGAACTCGTGAGCGCCGCTGCCGCCCATGATCCCGGGGTCGCTGCTGACGGCGACCGTCTTGAGGCCGAGCCGCTCGAACGTCCGGACGTAGGCGTCGTATTGGGCCTGGTAGCTGACGTCGAGTCCGGCCGCGTCGCGGTCACAGCTGTAGGCGTCCTTCATGACGAACTCGCGGACGCGAATGAGCCCCGCCCGAGCGCGCGGCTCGTCGCGCCACTTCGTCTGGAAGTGGTAGACCATCAGCGGCAGCTGGCGGTAGGACTTGACGATGTCGGCGAGCAGGATCCCGACGACCTCCTCGTGGGTCATCGCGAGGACCATGTCCCGGCCGTTGCGGTCCTTGAACCGGGTCAGCTCCGGCCCGATCGCGTCGTAGCGGCCGCTGGCCCGCCAGATATCGGCCGGATGGACGACCGGCATCTCCATCTCCTGGCCGCCGATCCGGTCCTGCTCCTCGCGGATGATCTGCTCGACCCGGTCGTTGACCCGCTTGCCGAGCGGCAGGAGCGAGTAGATCCCCGACCCGAGCGGCCGGATGTAGCCCGCTCGCAGGAGCAGGCGGTGCGAGGCCATCTCGACGTCGGCGGGATCGTCGCGGAGGGTGGCGAAGAAGAGCTGGGAAAGACGCATCGGCGAAGGATAGCCGCGCCGCCCGTGCGGCACATCGCCGGCGGCTAGTCCGTGATCTCGCCCGTCCCTTGGTCGAGGGCAGCCGTCACGGCGCCGGAGATGGCGCCGGCGACGAGGTCGACCGGACCGGCCACGAACGACGCCCATGCCGGGCGCGCCCTTCCGTCGCCGAGCTCGAGCCAGCGAATCGCGTAGGCGACGCGGACGGGGCCCGCCGGCAGCCCGGCCTCGACGGAGCCCCGAGTGGCGGCGATCGGAGCCTCCCGCGAGTACGAGGCGAGCAAGGCGACCCGCGATCGGATCGGCGCGAGCTGGGCGCGGGTGCGATCGACCTCGCGGCCGAACGGATAGGTCGTCCAGCGCGGCGGCAGGTCGACCGGCTCGGCCGTCCGGACGACGAGGTCGAGGGCCAGCCGGGCGAGCTCATGACGCGGATCGGACGCGAGCGCCTCCTGGCGGGCGTTCGTCGCGACGGCCCCGGCGACCGTCGGGCGCTCGAAGCGGAGCAGACGGGAACGCGGCTCGGCGACAGCCTGGCCGCGACGGAGCACGATCGACATGGCGGGAGCGTCGGGCCGGGTGATCAACAACGTGTGATCGATCCGTGAACACCGGCCCGCACGCCGGCCGATCTGTCAGGCCCGGGCGGCGGCCTCGGACGGACGACGGAAGACGTATCCGACGCCGCGAACCGTGTGGATGAAGCGCGGTGCGGCCGCGTCGTCCTCGAGCGTCGAGCGGAGCCAGTGGACATGGACGTCGACCGTCCGGGTCTCGCCGGCGTAGTCGTAGCCCCAGACATGCTCGAGGAGCTGGTCGCGAGTGAACGCTTGGCCCGGATGGCGGAGGAGAAACGCGAGCAGCTCGAAGGCCTTCGGCTTGATGGCGAGCGCGTCGCCGTCGCGGAGCAGGCGATGGCCGGCGAGATCGACCTGGACCCGCCCGAGGTCGACGACCGCCGGCCCGGCCGCATCGGGTGCTGCCGCCTGTTCGGACCGGCGGAACAGCGCCCGGATCCGGGCCGACAGCTCGCGCAGGCTGAAGGGCTTCGTCACGTAGTCGTCCGCGCCGAGCTCGAGGCCGACGACCTTGTCGAGCTCGCTGTCCTTGGCCGTGAGCATGACGATCGGCACGCCCGATTCGGCCCGGATGATCCGGCACACTTCGATGCCCGACAGCTCCGGCAGCATGAGATCCAGGAGGATCAGGTCCGGTTTGTCGGCCCGGAAGCGGGTCAGGGCCTCGCGCCCATCGGCGGCGGCGATCACCCGGAAGCCCTCGACCTCGAGCGCGTCGGCGAGCGTTTCGCGCAGCGTCGTCTCGTCCTCGACGACCAGGATCGTTCGTGCCATCGGCTCGAATCCTAGCGGTCCGTGTTAACGGGAGATTTCACCGGGAGCGCGTCGATCGCCGCGGTCAGGCGGGCCAGCGTCCGGTCGCGGCCCAGGGCAACGAGCGTGTCGAAGAGCGGCGGCGTCGCGGTCCGGCCCGTCGTCGCGACGCGGATCGCCATGAACAGATCGCCCGCCTTCCAGTCGCGAGCCTCCGCGAGTGCGCGGAGGGGCGGCTCGAGCTCGTCCGCCTCCCACGTCACCGGGTCGTGCGACGCCAGGATGTCCCGCGCCGCGGCCAGGGCGTCGCGAGTCGTCGCGGCGTCCCACCGCTTCGGGACGATGAGCGACGGATCCAGGGCGAGCTCCTCCGTCCACAGGAATCCGACCAGGTCCACGACCGCCGCGAGCGTCGGCAGCCGCTCCTGGACGACGGGCAGGAGCGATCGCACCTCCTCGTCCGTCGGCAACCGTGAGATCCGTCCATCCTCAACCGCCGCCTGAAGGAACGGCCGGAGGCGGTCGACGAGGTCGTCCGGCTCGAGCCGCCGGATCCACTGGCCGTTCAGCCACTCGAGTCGGCCGCGGTCGAATCGGGCGCCGCCCTTCTGGACCTTGTCGATGTCGAACCGCTCGACGATCTCGTCGACCGCGAGCACGTCCTCCTCGGTGCCCGGGCTCCAGCCGAGGTAGGCGAAGTAGTTCATCAGGCCCTCGCGGATGAACCCCTCGGCCCGGTAATCGTCGACCGCCGTCTGGCTCTTCCGCTTGCTCATCTTCGTCCCGTCGGGGTTGAGGATCAGCGGCAGATGGCCGAAGACCGGGATCGAATGACCGAGGGCCTCGAACAGCAGGATGTGCTTGGGCGTGTTGCTGACGTGATCCTCGCCGCGGATGACGTGGCTGATCTCCATCGCCGCGTCGTCGACGACCACGGTGAAGTGGTAGAGCGGCGTCCCGTCGCCGCGGACGATCACGAAGTCGCCGCCGATGTTCCTCGTGTCAATCTCGATCCGGTCGCGGATCATGTCGTTCCACCCGACGACGCCGGGCCGAACCCGGAACCGGATGGCCGGCGGGCGGCCGGTCTCGGCGAGGCGGGCGGCACGCTCGTCGGCCGTGAGGTGCGCACAGCGCCCGACGTAGCGAGGCGGCAGCTTCGCCGCCTCCTGGGCCTTGCGGTCGGCGTCGAGCTCCTCCGGTGTGCAGTAGCAGGGATAGGCGAGGTCGGCGGCCAGGAGGCGATCCGACGCCGCCCGGTACGAGTCGAGCCGGAGCATCTGGCGGTACGGCGCGTACGGCCCGATGTCTCCACCGCCCGCGGCATCCGGTCCCTCGTCCCAGGTGATCCCGAGCCAGTGCAGACCATCGACGATGTCGCGCTCGAACGCGACCGTCGAGCGGGCGACGTCGGTGTCCTCGAGGCGGAACAGGAACGTCCCCCCGACGTGCCGGGCGAACAGGAAGTTGAACAGCGCGGTTCGGGCCGTCCCGATGTGGAGCGGACCCGTGGGGCTCGGCGCGATCCGGACGCGGATGGACGGGTCGGGCATCACCGGGTCGGGACTCGGTGAAAGAGCGCGGGATCCGCGTCGCCCGGCAGGACATGGACGAGGGACGCCGGGCGCAGGCCGAGGGTCGCCCGACCACGAGGGCCCTCGAGGGTCAGCGAGTCGAGCGACTCCGATCGGGCGAGCACCGTCACGGCCGCGCCGGGCGTCAGCGCCCGTGCCTCGAGGTACGACAGAAGACCGGCGTCCTCCTCGGCCTCCTCGGTGATCCGGTAGATCGTCGCCCGCTGGCCGCCGTCGATCTCGCTGAGCGGCGTGCCGCGCGGCCGCTGGCGAGCGGTCTCCGCGTCGATCGGATTGCCGTGGGGGCACGTCGGCGGATGGCCGAGCATCTCGTCGAGGCGCGCCTCGACTCGCGGCGAGAGCGCACCCTGCATGCGGGCGGCCTCCTCGTCGGATTCCGCCCAGCCGAGCCCGACCACCGAGGTCAGCAGCCATTCGAGCAGCGCGTGACGACGGAAGATCGCGTCCGCAGCGGCCCGACCGGCGGTCGTCAGGACGAGGTCGTGCCCGTCGGCCTGGCGGACGAGGCCATCGGCGACCAGCCGCCGGAACATCTCGCTGGCGGCCTGGGTCGAGACGCCCAGGCGACGGGCCACGTGGGCGGTCCGCACCTGTGAGCCGTCGCCCGCCATCACGCGGAGGGCGAGCAGGTATTCCTGTGCCGCGTTCGACAGGTCCTGGGCATCGTGGCGGCGGTTCACGTCGGTCATGGTAAACGGCGCCGAGCGGCCGCCGACGGAGGCTCGGGGCGCGCGTCGCCTCAGGCCGGCCCGAGTCGCGACCGGACGATGACCGCGTAGGCGACGCCGCCCAGGTACGCGACCGCCAGGACGGCGAGGAGGATCGGGGCGCTCGCCTCGCGGACGTTCGAGCCGCCCGCGGCGCTCAGGGCCACCGCCGACGGCACCCCGACGACGAGTGCCGAAATCGCGCCATGAGCGGACCAGGCGGCGACCGCCGGCAGGGCGAGCAGCAGCAACAGGATCGCGGCCTGGACGATCCACGTTCCGGGCGACGAGACCTCGGGGCAGGAGGCGGCGTACGAGCCGCAGCCGGTCGACTGGTCGATGGCGGCCGCGGCGAAGACCCCGAGCGGCGGCCAGCCCAGGAGCGCCATCGCCAGACGGCCAGTCGGCGTCGTCGGCCGGCGGAGCAGCGGCGCCCGGAAGCCTCGGTCATCACTTGGCTGTTCGATCCAGGAGCGGAGGCCGCCCGACGGCGGACCCGGGGGTGGACCGCCGGCCCAGCCTCGATGGCCGAACTCGCCGAGGTCCCGGAACGGATCCTCTGATGGCCGTTGGCCGACGCCCGGCCCGGCGGTCCCGGCATCGCCGGCGCCCGGAGAGCGTGCCGCTCTTGGCCCATCGGTCCACGACCGCCCGCCACGCGCACGCCGACTCGGCCAACCAGACTCGAAGGATCGGGTCGTGGCTTCGTCGGCGTCGGCGGAGCCGCCAGAACCGCGCGAGCGACGGCCCTTTGCGTCGTCGTCCTCTGGTTGGACGCCGGATGCCGACGGGTCTGGACTGCCGGCCCCAGCATCCGGCGCCGTGTCGTCGAGGCTCCATCCGTTGCGCGAGCGCCGGGCACGAGCCTGGTATTCGGGGCCGTGCTTGCGCGGATCGGCGTATTCCTTGGGGTTGATCGTCCAGTACGTGCCGCTCGACGCTCCATACCACGTCGCGCCGGACCAACCGGGCTCGAAGGGCTCCTGGTCCGCGCCCTCGTAGGACGTCGACCCCGGCGTCGCAGTGTTCGCCGGGCGGCGGCGACTCGACGGTCGACGCGCGCGCCCCGCGGTCGAGCTGTTGCTCGGGCCCGCGCCGGCACCGGTTGCGCCGGGGCCGGCTTGCCCGCCGTCGGTCGCCCACCCCTGCCCCGCCGCCGGTCCCGTTGCTCCGGTCGGCCTGGAGGCACCGGGTCCGGCGCTCGGTCCGGCGCTCGCCGGCCGGGCTCGCGAGCCGGGTCCGCCGGGACGGGCTCCGGGCGTGCGGCGGCCATCGGCTCGACCCGACGCGCGGGCCCGGTCCGGGTCGGCTCGCCACGGTTCGCGTTGCTCGCGCGAGTCGCTCCGGTCGGTCGCCGGGCCGGGACTTGCCGGCCGGCCGGGCGGCCGCCCACCGACCCGCCGGACTCGGCCAGGTCCGGCTAGCTGTTCGTACGCCGCCTGGATCGCGAGGAACCTCGGCAGGGCGGCATCGCCTCCCGCGTCGGGATGGTTGACCTTGGCCAGCCGTCGATAGGCGCGCCGGATCTCGTCCTGCGTCGCGCCCGGCGCCAGTCCAAGGGTCCGCCACGGATCTGCGTTCGGAGCCATCGGCCGAAGCATGCCGGTTGCGGCCCGAACGCGTCGAGGCGAACGTTGATGACCGACCGGCGCGGACTGGCGTTCGTACCGGCGCGGCTAGAGCAGCTCGCCGAGCGGCGCCAGGTCGAAGTCCGGGATCGCCTCGGCCCCGACCCGTCCGTGCGGATCGAGCTCGACCGGCCGGTGGTAGCGGGCCAGCATCCGAATGGCCTGACCGTCGAGCACGCCGGCCTGGACGAGCACCTCGACGGTTGCGGCCCAGGTCCCGCGCTCGTAGCCGTCGCCGTCCTCGATCTTCAGGGCGATTCCGGCCGCCGGGACGGTCGAGCCCGAGCCATTCGTGCTGCCGTTGCCACCGTTGGCACCGGGCCGCGCGCCGGGGAGGACCGCCAGACCGCGCAGCGCCTCCATCCCGCCTTTGCTGACGATCCGTCCCGGGGCGGCCTTCATGAGCGAGGTGTCGAGCCGGTCGCGCGTCCCGCCGACCATCTCCGGATTGGCGAGCATCGCGTCGCGGACGCGGGCCAGGGCGGGGGCGAGGGAGGAGCGGACGTCGGAGGCGGCCACGGCGGACGGATCGGCGAGGAGGGCGTACGCCCGAGCGATCTCGCGCAGGGGGAATGCATACGTGGCGATGCCGCAACCGTCGATCGCGGTCCGGAGCCTGCCCGGCGTCGTTCCGAAGGCGCGCGCGACGACCGCCCGGCAGGCGACCTGGGCCGGATGCTCGTCGAGCCAGTAGCGCTCCGGATCCCAGCCCTTGAGGCGTGACAGGAGCAGGAACACCGAATGCTGGCCGGAGCACATGTGGCGGACGGGGCTGGCCTTCTCGCCGTCGCGGGCGAGGCGGGCCGCCGTCAGGGCGTCGAGGGGCATGCCCTCCGACCCGGTCGCGATCAACGCCTGGCTGACCCCGGCCCGGCGATACATCGCCTGGAGCGTCCGAACGTGGAGATCCTCACCCGAGTGCGAGCTGGCCATGAGGGCGATCTCGGGCGGCTCGAGGTCGAACGCCTCGATCCCGCCGGCCTCGATGAGGGCGACGACGCCGAACGGCTTGACGCAGCTTCGGAGGTTTGCCACGCGATCCGGATCGCCGAGCCCGCGGATCATGGCGCCGTCGACGTCGACCTCGACGACGTCGCCGCGGTGAACGCTCTCCTCGACGCCGCCCCGCATCTGGCGGACGAGGATCGGGGCGGGCCGGCGCGTCGGACGTGCCGGCGCCGGCCGATTGGCGCGCGTCGCCGCTCGCGGTTGCGTCACGGCCGGCGGGGCGGGGGCGGCGGACTCCTCGATGGTCGTCACGATCCCGGGAGGATAGCGCGCGACGGTCCCGCGGGACTGTCCGTCGTGATGTTTGGCTGACGACAGAAACGCGACACGAAATCGGCTGGATCGACCACGAACAACATCTCGCGGGCACTCGAGAGAGCCATCCGGGATCGAGCCAGCCGCGGCGGACGGTACATGGTCGGGACCTCGCCCGCGTCGCGGATGCGCCGGTTGCGCCGACAGCGCCATCGGCCGCTGACGAGCCTGCATTGCTAGGATTTCGGGGACCGTCGATCCCGCGATCGTCGCGGCAACGCACCAGTGCCCGGAGGCCCGTCGTGACCATGCCGTCCACGCTTCACGTCTCGAGCCATCCGGCGATCCTCCACAAGCTCGCCGTCCTGCGCGACGAACGGACCGAGCCGAAGAAGTTCCGCGAAGTCGTCCGCGAGCTGTCCTGGCTGCTCGGCTACGAGGCCCTTGCCGACGCCCGGGTCCGGCCGCTGACGGTTCGGACTCCGCTCGAGGAGATGGAGGGCGCCCAGCTCGCCGACCGGATCGGGCTCATCCCGATCCTGCGCGCCGGACTCGGGATGGTCGACGCGATGCTCGAGCTGATGCCGACCGCCGAGGTCTGGCATCTCGGGCTGTTCCGGGACGAGCGGACGCTCCAGCCCGTCGAGTACTACAACAAGCTGCCTGATTCGGCCTCCGTCGATCTCTGCCTGATCCTCGACCCGATGCTCGCGACCGGCGGCTCGGCAACGGCGGCGATCGACGTCCTCAAGCGCTGGGGCGCGGTCCATCCGGTCCGGATCAAGCTCGTCAACCTGATCGCGGCTCCGGAGGGCGTGGCGGCCGTCGCAGCGGCTCACCCGGATGTCGAGATCCACTGCGCCGCGCTCGATCGCCAGCTCAACGAGAAGGGCTACATCATGCCGGGCCTCGGCGACGCCGGCGATCGCCAGTTCGGGACCGGCAAGGCCGGCTGAGGGCGACGGGCTGGGGCACACGATGACGCGCGAGGAGCTCGAGGCTGCCCATTGCTGGGAGGCCGACGACCAGATTCCGCGCCGACCGGCGATGACGGCGTTCCGCCAGCGTGCGCGTCTCCACCAGGCGCGCTGGCGGGAGGCCCATGGGCACCCGATCGGCACAAACCCCTACGCGCCGGCTCGCGGCAAACCGGCGCGGCTGGTCGGGAGCCGCCTTTCGCTCGAATTCGCGCGCAAGACCGGGGCGAACCTCCTGACGCCCGGGGCGCTCGCGGCGGCTCGAGCCCGGACCTCGCTGGTCGAGCGCCACCAGAGCTTCGACCACCAGCGACTCTGGGCCGATCTCCTGTCGTCAGAGGCGCTCGCCTTCAACCTGTTCGGCGACCTGGCCGCCGATCTCGCGCTCGCCGATCGAGCCGTTCACACCTGGTGGCCGGACGCACCCGGCACGGTCTCCGAAATCCGCTTCGCCCACTCGCCGGGCCGGTTCGACCCCGAATACCTCAACAGCCTGCGGTCGTTCGACGCGGCCTTCCTCCTCGACCGGGGCGACGGGACACGCGGGATGGTCGCGGTCGACACGACGTATCACGAGCGAAACAAGCCCGAGACCCCAAAGCCGAGCAACCTGTGGCGCACCGTGGCGGTCGCCGAGCAGTCGGGGGTGTTCGCCGCCGGCGCGATCGACGTGCTCAAGGGTCGTTCGGACCTCGCGGTCATGTGGCTTGAGCACCTCCTGCTGCTCTCCATGCTCCAGCACCCGAGCGGGTCATGGACGTGGGGGCGCTACGTCGTGGTCCGTGCGGCGGCGAACCCCGACCTGGCCGACGCGTGCGAACGCTACGAGACCCACCTCGCGGACCGCTCGACCTACGGGTCGATGACGATCGAGAAGCTCCTCGACGCCGGCGCCCTCCCGACGCGAACGACCGCCGCTTTGCGCGAGCGCTACCTCACCCGGTAACGAGCGAACGCGGTCCGGGCCGCTGGCGCCGTTGGTGGCGGTCGCCTCGGACGACGACCCCCAGAAATCTGGAAATCGGGGCTTGACAGGACGGGATCGGGCCGTATAGTACCGATAGGTTATATAACTACTGAGTGATGCCCATGCGGCAGCCCGACACCCTCAGCGCGACGTTCGCCGCCCTGTCCGATCCGACGCGGCGCGCGATCCTGGCCCGTCTGGCCACCGGCGAGGCCTCGGTCAAGGACCTGTCCGCTCCGTTCGACATGACGCAGCCGGCGATCTCCAAGCATCTTCGCGTTCTCGAGCTGGCCGGGCTGATCGAGCGCGGCCGGCAGGCGCAATGGCGTCCACGCCGGCTTCGGGCGGAGCCGCTCCGCGACATCGCGGACTGGGTCGCCCAGTACCGCAAACACTGGGAAGACAGCTTCGAACGACTGGACGCCTATCTCCGCGACGTCAATCAACGGCAGGAACAGCAACCTGGAGGCAACGATGACCGCGACGCGTATCGACCGGGGTAGCACGGCGACGACGACGATCTACTCCGACGGCGGCGACCTGGTGATGGAGCGAACGTTCGATGCGCCGCGCGAGCGTGTCTGGCAGGCGTTCATGGATCCGGCGGTGGTCCCGCTCTGGTGGGGTCCCCACGGGACGACGACCGTCGTTGCGGAAATGGATGTCCGGCCCGGCGGAAAGTGGCGCTTCATCAGCAGCGAACCCGATCGGGAAGACGTCTTGTTCTTCGGGGAGTACCTCGAGATCGACCCGCCGCGCCAATTCCGCTGGACGTTCATGTTCGACGTGGAGGGCGTCGGTCCGCAGGGCGGGCCGGAGACGTTCCACTTCGAGGACCTCGGCGGACGGACGAAGGTCATCTCGATCGGCGACATGGGTTCGCCCGAGGCCATCGAGGCGGCGTTGGCGACCGGAATGGTCAAGGGCGCGATCGAGACCTGGGATCGACTCGAGGCTGTGCTCGCCAACCGCTAAGGACCCTGCCGGGCAGCCCGCTTCGGCAGGCTCCCCGGCGTCCGGTCGCCCGACCCGGCGACGGACCGTCGACGATCGGCGATACTCCGGGCGTGACAGACGCGCCACGCCCGTCCGCGGCGGCATTGTCGGGGGGTCCCCGGTCCGCCCTCGCCGCGCTCGCCGCGCTCGTGCTCATGCTGGGCGCTGCCTGCAACAACAACGCGATCACGCCTTCGGTCGGCCCGTCACCGACCACCAGCTCGTCGGCCCGGGTCGCGGCCTCGACCCGCCCGTCCGCGTCCCCCAGCGCCGACCCGGCGAACGCCGCGGTGACGGCCTTCGTCGCCCTCGTCACGAAGGATGGCTTCAGCTACCAGGCGACCTTCACCGGCCAGTCGCGCCACACGACCGAAATCCTTCAGATCAGCAAGGGGCTCCTCCAGGTGTCCGGACGTGACGTCCTCGTCCGGGCGACGTGGGCGTTTCCGGGCCATAACTACACCGTCGAGCACCGCTACGTCGGCGGCCTGGGCTGGATCCGATATGACCTGACCGACACGTGGCACCGCTTTGGATTCCAGCCGACGGATTCCATGGCCGCCTTTGCCTCGATCCACGGCAGGGCCGACGTGACCTACCTGGGACCCGTGAATTCCGGGACCACGACCTATTACCAGGTCTCGTTCCGCTCGGCGATCGTCCATCCGGTGATGATCCCGGCACGGAACCTGACCGAGGCCGTCGTGACCTCGCCCAAGCTGACGCTCCTGATCGATGCCGCGGGCCGGCCGGTCAAGGGAAGCGCCGAGATCGACGGTCGCGGTCGTGTCTCGGGTCAACTCCAGGAGATCGTCATCGACCTGACGGTCACGTTCGTCAAGCTCGGCCAGCCGGTCACCATCAAGGCTCCCTGACCGCCGGCCACGCAACCGAGCAACGTCGGCTAAAGTCGCCGCCCGCGCCCGGCGCCGCCCGATCCCAGGCCGGAATCGGCCGGCCGGTCCACGTGGGACCGGCCGAACCGAATTGGCGGTCGAGACCGATGGCCTCGGGACGGTGGCTCAGTTGCCGTTTGGCGTCACCTGGACGGTGCCCGGCTTGAAGTCCTTGCCGAACGTATCGCCCGTGATGCCTTTCAGCGCTTCGGTGACGATGTCGGTCGTGAAGGCATCGGCGGACGGGTCCGCCTTGATGATCTTTGCGTTCTTGGCGATCTGGACCGTCTGAGCCCAGAGGGTCGGATCGAGGACGCCGACCCCGAGGGGCGATGGCCAGACCAGGCCGTTGATCTGGTTCATCATCCATTTCTGGTGGCCGGTACCGAGCTGACTGCCGGCATCCTTTGCGTACTGGACGCAGTCGTCCTGATGGTCGCGGCAGTACATCCAGCCTTTCAGCGAGGCCCGGACGAAGCGGACCGCGATATCGCGATTGGCGCCCGTGTCGAGCCACGACTTGCGGACGAAGAGCGCGTCCTGGAGCATCGCGACGTGATAGTCGTTCCAGTTGATCACCTTGAGATCGGATGGCTGGTACAGCTGGCCGGTTTCGGGGTTCGTCGCCTCGAGCACCTGGGCGTATTCGTTGTAGATCATCGCCTCAGCCGCGCTGATCTCATGGGCCAGGAACGCCTTCATGTCGAAGGCCTGGGTGACCTGCTGATACTGCTTCTTCGGATCGCCGTTGTTCTCGAGACCGGGCGTCAGGCCGCATGTCAGGAGGCCTGCGGTGACCTCGAACTCGTTGCCGAAGCCCCACGTCCCGACCTTCTTGCCGGCAAGCTTGCACGGGTCGCTGATGGCATCGGCCTTCCAGGTCACCGACAGGGTGCCCGACCGCTGGAAGACCTGGGCAATGTCGACGAGGTCGGAGGCCGGCGACGCCTCCCGCGCCTCGAGGACCTTCGGCACCCAGCTGATCGTGAATTCGGGGCCGTTGGACTTTGATCCCTCGACCTGGGGGACGACATCCGCGCCGCCGGGAACCATCGTGACGGTCAGGTTCTCGGCCTTGTAGTAGCCCTGCTTGTCGGCCGCGAAGTAGCCGGAGAATTGGGCCTGGGGGTACCACTGGAGCTGGAGCCTGACGCTGGCGGCCGCCGCCGATGCGCTTGCCGGCGCCTGCGATGTGGTTCCCGTCGAGGCGTTCGCCCCCGGTGCGACGCTGGCCGGGGCGGTCGACGCCGCCGGGCTGCACGCGGCGACGACCATCATCGCCGCGGCGGTCAGCGCGAATCCGCGCTTCCTGTCCATGAGCTCCTCCTGCCTCGCGCCCGGCCACCGGCGGAGCGCGCTCCTGCTCGACGATTGCGGTCGTCGAGGCCGAAGGATACGACCTACAGGGCCCGGCCGAGGGTCGGATCGGGATCGAGACGGGTCAGGAATCGGCGCGCATCGTGGCCGCCCACGGGATCACGAGGCGCTCGATCAGGACGATCGCCAGATAGAAGAGGATCCCGGTCGCAGCACCGAACAGGATGGCCGCCCACGTGACGTCGAATTTCAAGGCGCTGGCGCTGTTCACGATCAACCGACCGAGCACCGAGTTCGCGCCGCCGAAGTACTCGCCGACGATGGCCCCGATCAGGCTGAGGGTCGTCGCGATCTTCATCGCCGTGAAGAAATACGGCAGGGCGTTCGGCACACGGACCTTGCGCAGGATCGTCCACTCGCTCGCTGCGTAGGAGCGCATGAGCTCGAGCGCGCCGGGCTCGACCTGCACGAGACCGCGGGTCACGTTGGCCATGACCGGGAAGAAGACGAGCACCGCGGCCATGAGCGCCTTCGACAGCGGGTTCAGCAACCCGAACCAGTTGTTGAGAAGCGGGGCGAACGCGATGATCGGAACGGCATTCGCCGCGACCGCGAGCGGCAGGAGGATCCCGCGAGCCGTCAGCCAGCGGGCCGAGGCAAAGGCGACGGCAACACCCGCGACGGTCCCGATCGCGAGGCCGATGAGCGCCTCCTGGAGGGTGGCGATCGCGGACGGGAGAAGCGGAAATCGGCCACCGGACCAGTTCGCCTGGAGCGCAGCGACGATCGCTGACGGCTTGGGAACCAGGAACGACTGGACATTCAGGACCGTGAACAGCACCTCCCAGCCGACCACCGCGCCGACGAAGACGACGACGGCCGGTAGGTAGTAGCGAGCCGAACGCGCAACCCTGGTTCGGGTCCCGGCGCCTACCCGCGGCCCTCGGCCGAGTCCCGGCGATGAGCGGATCGCGGATCCGGTTGACGCTGTCACCCGACTGCGCCCTCCGCCATCGTCCGGTCGGTGGACGCCGGGTCAACGGTCGCGGCGTCGTCGAGGCTGCCGCCGCCCCGGCGAAGGGCTTCGCGGACCACGGTCACCAGCTCGAAGTAGCGGCGCGTCTCGCGGGTGTCCTCGTTCCGTGGCCGTGGCAGGTCGATCGGGATGACCTTCGTGATCCGGCCGGGACGGGGGCTCATCACGACGACCCGCGACGAGAGGAAGACGGCCTCGGGGATCGAATGGGTCACGAACAGGATCGTCGTCCCGGTCTGCTGCCAGATCCGGAGCACCTCGCTGTTCATCCGTTCGCGGGTCATCTCGTCGAGGGCCCCGAAGGGCTCGTCCATCAGCAGGATCGAGGGCTGGAAGGCCAGGGCCCGGGCGATCGCCACCCGCTGCTGCATGCCGCCCGACAGCTGGTAGGGATGGTGCTTCAGGAAGTCACCGAGCTCGACGAGCTCGAGCATCTCGCGGGCGCGCGCGCTTCGCGTGGCCGCGTCCTGGCCGAGGATCTCGAGGGGCAGCTTGACGTTGTCCTCGACGGTCCGCCAATCGAACAGGACCGGTGCCTGGAAGACCATCCCGTAGTCGCGGTCGCGGCGGGCCTGCTCGGCAGTCTTGCCGTTGACCGTGACCGTGCCCGCCGACGGCGAGATCAGGTCGCCGACGATTCGCAGCAACGTCGACTTGCCGCAGCCCGACGGCCCGATCAGCGAGACGAACTCGCCACCCGAGATTTCGAGGTCGATGGCCTCGAGCGCCGTCGTGACCGCTCGATCGCCACGGGCGAAGGTCTTGTCGACGCCCGCGATCCGGACGACGGGCGGAGCTGGAGCGGGATCGGTGTTCATCGGCGGATGGCTCCTGGCATGGACGGCTCAGCCCTCGGCCGCGCCGGGACGATCACGGAGGACCGCGATCTCGACGGTCCGCACGACGAGGTAGAAGGCCACGCCGAGCATGCCGGACGCGATGATCGCGGCCCACAGCTTCTCGGGCCCGGTGATGTAGTACTGGTTGTAGGTCAGGATCACCCGGCCCAGGCCATCGGCGATCCCGCCCGGCGATTCGCCGATGATCGCGCCGACGATGCTCGCGGTCGCGGCGATCTTGAGGGCGGTGAAGAGATAGGGCAGCGACGCCGGCAAGCGGAGCTTGCGATAGACGTCCCACCTCGATGCCGCGTACGACCGGGTCAGCTCGAGCGCCCGCGGATCGAAGGATCGCAACCCGACGATCATCGCGATCGTGACCGGGAAGAACGTCAGGTAGGTTGCGATCACGACGACCGCCAGCGTGCTGCCGCCGAACGCATACGTGATCAGTGGCGCGATCGCGATGATCGGGACGGTCTGACTGGCGACGACGTACGGGACCAGCGCCCGCTCGGCAATCCGGGAGTGGACGAAGACCGTCGCGAGGACGAGCCCGATCGCGGTCCCGAGGAGGAAGCCGAGCGCGGCCTCCTTCCAGGTGTACAGGGCGGCATCGAAGAGGAGCTGGGCGACGTTCCGATCCGCTCCGCGCTGCCATGGGTCGAAGAACGCGAGCGCGATGTTCCAGACATGCGGCAGGTTCAGGTCGTTGACGAACGGCCAGCGGAAGGGCGGGTTCCAGAGGATCGCGTTGTCCGGGCCGGGCAGCGCCCCCGGTGCTCGCCAGGGCGTGCCGCCGAGGAACTTCAGGCCTTCCCAGACGACCAGGACGCCGCCGACGAGGAGGACCCAGGTCAGCACCCGGCGCCGCCGCCCGGCGGCCGGCCGGCGGTCGGAGACGACGGCGGGCCGCCCGCCACGGGTCGCCGTCGCGGTCGTCATCGGGTTAGGCGGTCAGCGCCTGGTCGGCGATCTCGAGCGCGGCGTCGATGATCGCGAAGCCCTCGCCGAGCTGCTCCTCGGTGATGCACAGCGGCGGGTTGGTGTGGATCGAGTTGTTGGCGATCATCGCGTAGAGGCCGTGCTCTCGGAGGAACTTCGCGATCGCCTTCATCTCGTCGCTCGTGCCGTTGAACGGCGTGAGCGGTGTCCACGGATCGCGGCTCCGGACCAGGTCCAGGATCCCGAACAGCCCGAGATTGCGGTGGGCCCCGACCGACGGATGGCGTGCCGCCAGCTCCTCGTGATGACGACGCATCACCGCGTCGAGGCGGGCGGCGTTCTCGATCAGACCGTCCTTTTCGTACACGGCGATGTTGGCGAGGGCCGCCGCGCACGAGACCGGGTGGCTCGAGTAGGTCAGGCCGCCGTAGTAGAAATTCGTGTCGAAGTGGGCGGCGATCTTGTGGTTCATCGCCACGGCGCCGAGCGGCAGGTACGACGAGGTCAGGCCCTTGGCCATCGTCAGCAGGTCGGGCACCGTGTCCCAGTGCTGGATCGCGAACCATTTGCCGGTCCGCCCAAAGCCCGCCATGACCTCGTCGGCGACCATCACGATCCCGTGCCGATCGCACAGCTCGCGAACGCCCTGGATGTAGCCGTCGGGCGGGATCAGGATTCCGTTCGTTCCGACGATCGTCTCGAGGAAGATCGCCGCGATCGTGTGGCCGCCCTCGTAGCGGATCACGTCCTCGAGGCCGCGGAGCGACTCGGCGGCGGTCCGTGATTCGGCCTCGCCCCAGCGATGGGTGTCGGGGTAGCGGACGACCCCGACGAGCGCCGGCTCGTTGGCCCAGCGGCGCGGATCGCCGGTCAGGGTCATCGCCCCGAGCGTGGCCCCGTGGTAGGCCCGGTATCGGGCGAGGATCTTGTGGCGGCCGGTGTAGGCGCGGGCGAGCTTGATCGCGTTCTCGATCGCCTCGGCCCCGCCGAGCGTGAAGAAGACCTTGTCGAGGTCGCCTGGCAGGATCCCGGCGAGCTTGGCGCCAAGACGAGCCCGCGGCTCCGTGGCGAACGCGGGCTGGACATATTGGAGCTTCGTCGCCTGGGCCGTGATCGCATCGATCACCCGCCGGTCGCCGTGGCCGATGTTGACCGACATCAGCTGGCTGTTGAAGTCGAGGATCCGCTGGCCCTCCGGGGTGTACAGGTAGACGCCCTCGGCGTGATCGATCGCGATGGGGTCGACGGCACCCTGGGCCGACCACGAGAAGAACGTGTGCTCCCGCGAGAGGCGGACGATCTCCTCGGTGGACATGCCGGACGACGGGGTGGTTTCGACGGCCATGGGTGGCTCCCGGGTTGAATGCGAACGATCGACCCCGATTGTCGCAGATGCCGCGAACGCCACCCGCGTGGTTCGCACGTTTCATGACGTTCCCTGTCGCGGCGGCGACGACAATCTCCGGAGTGCCGGCTCACGGCACGAGACAGGAGCCGACCCACCATGGACCACACCGCATTCCAGGCCTGGCTCGATCGCTACATCGGCGCTTGGCGGTCCAACGATCGAAGCGACATCGAATCCCTGTTCAGCGCCGACGCCGCCTACTACTACGGCCCGTTCCGCGAGCCCGTGAGCGGCCGCGCTGCGATCGTCGCCGACTGGATGAAGAGCCCGGACGCGCCCGGCACCTGGGAGGCGGAATACCGGCCGCTGGCGGTCGACGGCGACGTGGCGGTCGCGATCGGCGAGTCGCGGTACACCGACGGCAAGGCCTACAGCAACATCTTCGTCTGCCGGTTCGACGGCGAGGGCCGCTGCAGCGAATTCCGCGAGTGGTACATGGAGCGCAAGCGGCCGGCGAGTTGAGTCGCGTCCCCACGCCGCGGCCCGGCCGAGACGCGATGCGAGGGGCACCGATTGTGGCGCCCCTCGCCCGGGATCGGGTCAGGCGCGGCGGAGGATCACGAACGGGTTCTGGAGCGGATGCCGGCCGTAATGGCCGATCCAGATCCGCCGGACCGGGAGCAGGATGCCGTTCATCCGGCCACCGAAGGCGAGCCGGGTGGCGCAGTCGGTCGTGAAGTCGAGGCCGTCGAGATGGCCGTAGTTGCGGAATCGGTAGGTCACGGTGAGCCGATCGGCGCTGACCGTGAACCTGTCGCCGGTCTCGAGGGCGTAGCCCTTGACGTGCAGGGGCCGATTCGCCCGGATCGTGCCGCTGAACACGACGCCGGACGTCCCGGGATGGGTCACCCGAAGATGCCAGCCTGTCGCGTCGTGCCACAGGTAGTCGCCGGCCGGCGATCCCGCCGCGAACGTGGGCTTGCCCTGGACCGCGAACGGCCACGCCCCGCCGGTGCAGGCCGTCGTCGAGGCGTCGGTCAGCGGCGCGGTCGTTGCGGCGGCGACAGTCGCCGGCAGCGCAAACGCGAACATCGCCGCCGCGAGGCCCAGCCCGAGCGCGATCGCCCGCGGCCGACGCCGTTGGCGCGTCAGGGGTAGCGCGTTCGTCATGATCGTCACGTCCTTCCTTCGGTCCGGCCCCATCCCGAGCGCGAAGCCGGTTGCGACGACCCTAGTCCCGCCAACGGCCCGATTGCGCCATCAGGACCGACCCTGACGGTAAGCCGCGGGTAAGACGGGCGGCCGCGCCGCATGACCGACCGCCGATGTACCCTCGCCTTCTTCCGACCAGAGACGCACGTTCGAGTGAGGGTCGATATGCCGCGCATCGTCCGAGGAGCGCTCCTCCAGGCAACCTGGACCGGCGACAAGGAATCGATGATCCAGAAGCACGAGCAGGCTGCCCACGACGCGAGCAAGCAGGGTGCCCAGGTCATGCTCTTCCAGGAGCTGTTCTACGGGCCCTATTTCTGCCAGGTTCAGGATCCTCAGTACTACAGCTACACCGAGCTGATCCCCGACGGCCCGACGACGAAGCGGATGCAGGACCTCGCGAAGCAGACCGGCATGGTCCTCGTCGTGCCGATGTACGAGGAGGACGAGACGGCTTCCGGGATCTACTACAACACCGCCGCCGTGATCGACGCCGACGGCTCGTACCTCGGCAAGTACCGCAAGACCCACATCCCGCACGTCAAGGGCTTCTGGGAGAAGTTCTACTTCCGGCCCGGCAACCTCGGCTACCCGGTCTTCGAGACCGCGGTCGGCAAGGTCGGCGTCTATATCTGCTACGACCGCCACTTCCCGGAGGGGGCCCGCGCGCTCGGCCTCAACGGGGCCGAGATGGTCTTCATCCCGTCGGCGACGTCGCGCGGCCTCAGCGAGTATCTGTGGCGGATCGAGCAGGTCTCGCATGCGGTCGCCAACGGCTACTTCGTCGGGACGATCAACCGGGTCGGGATCGAGGCGGAGATCGGTGACGACGACTTCTACGGACAGAGCTATTTCGTCGATCCGCGCGGCCAGTTCATCGGCGACCTCGGCTCCGCTCATGACGAGGAGCTGATCGTGCGGGACATGGACCTCGACAAGATCACCGAGGTCCGCCAGACGTGGCAGTTCTATCGCGACCGCCGGCCCGACGCATACGACGACTTGGTGAGACCCTAGGAGCGTGACGCGCCCGGAGCTCGGCTGATGCAGTTCGGATTCACGCTGAAGCCGGAACACTCACATGAGCGGACCGTCGCCCTGACCAGCCAGGCCGAGGCCGCGGGCTTCACCGCCGGCTGGCTGTTCGACTCTCACGTCCTGTGGCGCGATCCCTACCCGCTCCTGACCCTCATGGCCCAGGCGACCGAGCGGATGCGCCTGGGCACGTGCGTCACGAACCCCGGCACCCGCGAGCCGAGCGTGACTGCGTCCGTACTGGCAACGCTCGACGAGCTCAGTGAGGGCCGGATGGACCTCGGGATCGGGAGGGGCGACTCGGCCCGGCGCGTGCTCGGCAAGCCACCGACGACGATGGCCACGCTCGAGGAGGCGATCCGGGTGATCCGGGCGCTCGTCGGCGGCGAGACGATCGCGTACGAGGGCACCGTCCTCCACTTCCCGTGGACTCGCGGCTGGGAGCTCCCGGTCTGGGTTGCCGGGTACGGGCCGATGGCCCTGGCGATGACCGGTCGGGTCGCCGACGGGGTGATCCTCCAGCTCGCCGATCCGGACCTGATCGCCTGGTTCGTCGGCCACGTCCGCGAGGCCGAGGTGGCGGCCGGCCGGCCGGCGGGGTCGGTCCGGATCCAGGCCGCCGCGCCCGCTCATGTCGGCGATCTTGCGCTGTGCCGGGACCGGACGCGCTGGTTCCCCGCCCTCGTGAGCAACCACGTCGTCGATCTCGTCAACAAGTATCCGCGCGAGCGGCTCCCCGATGCGCTGACCGGCTACATCCAGGACCGATCGGGCTACGACTACCTCCACCATGCAGAGGTCGGATCCACGAACGCGGGCTTCGTCGGCGATGAGGTCACGGACCGCTTCTGCGTCCTGGGCTCGGCCGACGACCATCTGGCCAAGCTCCACCGCCTCGCCGAAGTCGGCGTTGACCAGTTCAACATCTACCTGATGAACGGCGACGAGGAGGCCATCCTCGAGGTCTATGGCCGCGAGATCATTCCGGCCATGAACGCCTGGGCCGCGGCCGGCTCCTGAGGGTTCCGGCCGGTGCGAGGACGCACCGGCGGCTGCACCACCGAGTTGGATCTGGTGCAGTTGGAGGAGGGTCCCTGGCCGGATCGGGGGACTGGCGGCGGACTCGCTGGTCGGTCACGATCGACCAACCCCACTTCACATCGCCGGAGGACCGTCCTGTGTCTCGCCTGTCCCTTGCCCCCCGCCACCACGATCCGTACTGGGACATGGATGGGAAGGGCGCTCGACGCCTCCGCACCAAGCGCCGGTTCATCCACGCCATCGTATGGTTCCTGGTCGTCCTGGCGCTCGCGTTCGTCTCGACCCGCCTGCCCACCGTCGACCCCGACTACCTGATCGCCGGCGGTGGCCGGCCGATCCTGGCGGGCGCCCTGCTGGCAATGCTCGGTGCCGCCGCACTCCTCGCCCTGTCCCGCGTCCGGCACGTCGGCCGCGACTGACGCGTCGACGAGCGACTCCGAGGAGCCATCGCAAGGGCCCTATCGCGATCAGCCCGTCGCAAATCCGGTCCTCGGTGTCGGGCTGCACCGTGAATGCGTCCGCCTCCGGGCCCCGAGTCCGGTCGAGTGGGGTCCGGGCGGGTCGATAGCCCAGCCGTCATCCTCGACAACGGGACCCCTGCCGACCTGACACTCGCCGTCGAGAGCGCAGTGTCACCGGAGGGACCTGTCGTGCGATCCATGAGCGCCCGGAACCGCGAGCAATCGGTCCGCGGGCGCGGCCGCATGCTCAATCGGATCGCCCGGGCCGCGGTCGGGATCGTCTTCATGGGGTTGCTCGCGTCGGTCGGCGTCGGGACGGCCGTCGCCGCGACGACCGTCAACCTCGACCAGTGGGCGAGCACCGACCTCGCGTGGCAGAACGGCAACCTCAACGGCAACAACTCGCGCTATCCCGAGGGCGGCATCGTGCCGTTCCGGTTGGCGATGGAGGGCCTGTCGATCGGGGTGCACACGATCCACATCAACTACGACGTCACCGCAGGTGGCCACAAGGCGTACGACTTCCTCACGACCTGGAACGTCACCAATGCCATGGGCAAGTCGTGCGCGATGTCTGGTGGCGCGATCTCCTCGATGTGCCCGAGCCTGCCGGTCCCGTCGTCGGCCGCGTTCCCGAACGATCCCTTCGTCATGGACGGCCTCTCCGTGCATGGAGCCCAGTCCTACTCGGCGGCCCCGCGCCGGTTGACGATCTGGGGCGGGACGATCGTGTCGATCTCGGCGCCAACCCACAGCGGGCCCACCAGTGGCAACAGCAGCGGTGACATGCTCGTCCGCTTCCGGGCCACGGGCAGCGGGGTCCTCCTGGCCTGGGGTGGGCATCTGGGCCAGTCCGCCTACTGGAACCGGCTCATCGGCGGCGTCAGCGACGGCGCCGCCATGGTGTCCGGCTCGCCCTGGCACATGCGCACGCTCCAGCTCGATGGCTCGGGCAACAAGAACCAGGATCGGTCGATCTCACCGAGCGCGATCGTGGGCGAGCTTCCGCCGTTCGCGCTCGCGCCGCCGACGCCACGTCCGACCGACCCCCCGACCGGTGCCGGCGGCCCGCCACGAACCGGTGGGGCGCCGGGTGCACCTGTCGGGAATCCGCAGATCACGATTCCGCCGACCTCGACCGATCCGCTGACCGCCGGGGGCCAGCCGGCCGAGTCCGTCATCGCAACGACCCTTGCAACGACCGGACTCGGCCTGCTGGCGACGCTGCCGGCCCTCCGCCGGCGGCGACGCCGCCCCTGAGTCGACGACCCGCCGCTTCGCTATCCTCCTTCCCTGCCCCGCCCACCGAGCACGGGCGAGCCGGGCGTTGAGGAGGACCCGATGCGCACGCTGATCACCAACGGGACGATCGTCACGGCCGACGGCTCGACCGCGGCCGATGTGCTCATCGACGGCGAGACCGTCGTCCAGATCGGGTCCGACCTCGCGGCCAATGGCGCGACCGCCGACGAAACGATCGACGCGGCGGGTCGGTGGGTCATTCCGGGTGCGATCGACGTCCACACCCACATGGAGCTGCCGTTCGGCGGGACGTTCGCCAAGGACACGTTCGAGACGGGGACGCGCGCCGCGGCATTCGGTGGGACGACGGCGATCGTCGATTTCGCGGTCCAGTCGCGCGGCAAGTCGCTCCGCGAGGGCCTCGATGCGTGGCACGCCAAGGCCGAGGGCAACGCCGTCGCCGACTACGGCTTCCACATGATCATGAGCGACGTCACCGACGACACGCTGGCCGAGATGGACGGGCTGGTCGCCGAGGGCGTCCCCGACTTCAAGCTCTTCACGGCCTATCCGGGCGTCTTCTACAGCGACGACGGGGCGATCTTCCGGGCGATGCAGCGGACCGCGAAGAACGGCGGGCTGATCATGATGCACGCCGAGAACGGGATGGCGATCGACGTCGTCGCCGCCGACGAGGTTGCTGCCGGCCACACCGACCCCTACTACCATGGCGTCGCCCGCTACCCGCTCTTCGAGGGCGAGGCGACGAACCGGGTGATCCGGCTCGCAGAGGCGGCAGACGTCCCGGTCTACATCGTCCACCTCTCGGCGCGCGAGGCGCTCGACGCGGTCCGCGGCGCCCGCGACCGCGGAACGAGGGCCTTCGCGGAGACCTGTCCGCAATACTTGTTCCTGTCGCTCGACGACATGAAGGGCGGCTTCAACGGCGCCAAGTTCGTGTGCTCGCCGCCGCTCCGGACGGCGGACCACCAGGCCGAGCTCTGGACCGGGCTCGTCAAGGACGACCTCCAGCTCGTCTCGACCGATCACTGCCCATTCGACTTCGAGGGCCAGAAGGATCTCGGCAAGGGCGACTTCCGGAAGGTCCCCAACGGCCTTCCCGGGGTCGAGGATCGGGTCGACCTCCTCCACGACGGCGGCGTGGTCGCCGGCCGCATCGGCAAGGAGCGCTGGGTCGAGATCATCTCGACGGCCCCGGCGAAGCTCTTCGGCATGTTCCCGAGGAAGGGCACGATCGCGGTCGGCTCGGATGCGGATATCGTCGTCTACGACCCGGCGGCGACCCGGACGATCAGCGCGTCGACCCACCACATGGACGTCGACTACTCCTGCTACGAGGGCCGCACCGTCCAGGGTCGATCCGACATCGTCCTGAGCCGCGGCTCCGTGATCGTCCGCGACGGGACGTTCACCGGCGCCAAGGGCCACGGCCGCTTCGTCAAGCGTGCGCCGGCTGATTACGCCCGGATGAGCTGAGGCCGGCCGCCCTACGCGATGGAGCACCCGACGCCGCCCACGATCACGATCGCGGCCGGCGTCGATGAGCTCGCAGCGGTCCGGGCGTTCGTCCGGACCCATGTCGCCGCAGCGGGCGGCGACGACGAGACGGTCACCGATCTGGTGCAGTCGACGGGCGGCAGAGCGGCCTGCTCCTGACGGTCGCCCACGCCGTCCTCGACACGCGGACCGGACGCCTCGTCCTCGCCCGGGCCGGTCACGACCCCGTGCACATCCTGCGGGCCGACGGCCGCCTCGACGCGCTCGAGCCGCCGGGCCGGCTGATCGGCATGGTCGCCGATCTCGAGATGGCGTCCATGGAGCTCGCCCTGGAACCAGGCGACGCGTTCATCGGCCATACCGACGGGGTCACCGAGGCGAGGTCCGTCGACGGATCCTTCTACGGCGAGGATCGGTTCCGAGCGCTCCTGGGAGGTCTCGCCGGCACGTCCGCAGCCGGCATCGTCCACGCCGTCGTCGCCGATGTCGCGTCCTTCCGCGGGAGCGCCGATCCGTCGGACGATCTGACGCTGCTGGTCGTCCGGCGCCAGCCCATCGGTCCCTGGTCAGCGGGCGCCATCTCGGCCCGAATCGGTCATCCCGGCTAGACTCGGGACGACTCCCAAGGTCCTCGAACCGCGAGACGCCGTTGCCCCCCGACATCCTGCTGCCCCTGTTCGCGCTGACCCTCGTGGCGAACGCCGTCCTCGTGGCCGTCGCGATCCGCGCCATCTGGCGCGGTCGGGCCGACGGCCCCCGGCCGATCGAATCCGGTCGGCCAGCGACCCCTTCCGAGCCCGTTGCCGGCGTGGCGGTCGCACCGCCGGCGAATGGGCCGGATCGCCCGATGACTGATGAGCTGGCCAGGGCGATCGCCGCGCGACGACCGTCCGCCGATCAGCCGGGGCTGTTCCCGGCGACACCGGATCCGGCGCCGCCCGCCGACCCTGGACCGCCTCACGAGCCCGACGAAACCGCTGTCATCGACGGCGGCACCTCCGCCGCCGGCCAGGACACGCAACCAGCTCCGACCCCGCCGAAGCGTCGCCGGACGTCGAAGAGCGTCTCGCCGCCCGGCCCGAGCGGATCTCGTTCCGCCGGAACGCGACCGGTCGGGGGACGCCGCGGTCGACGCCGCTTCGCGTTGCCGCCACTCGACGACGATCACGAGCGGGTCAGCCGGTCGATCGAAACGTTCCTGGGCGGGATGGAGACGGCCGACGCCGACGTGCCGCCGGCGCCCGCCGACGATCCACCCGATGGACCCTCGACGGTGGCCCTGGTCGCGGTCCACGAGGTGCCAGGCGATGGCGCGGCCGCCGCCCCTGATGGAGACGCGACTTCGTCCGGTTCCGCCGGCGAGGCCGACACCGTGACCGACGCCGTGGCGATGGTCGAGCGGACGCTTCGCGGCGCCGCCCGCGGCACCGACGTCGTGACGACCGGCGGACACGGCCGCTTCCGAGTCGTGTTGCCGTCGACCGGCGAGTTCGCGGCCCGGGCCTACCTTCGCCGCATCCGGGCCGCGATCGAGCCGCGCCTCGTGGCGGCGGACCGACCGCTGCGACTCACCGTTGCGATGACGACGGTGCTCGATGAGCCGCTCGAGGACGCGGTCCGACGCGCCGAGCGCCGCCTGACCGCCGCGATCGAGGACGTCCGGTTGCTGGGGGACGAAGGCGCCGCCGATCCGCGCGTTCGCATCGTCGACACACCCACCGCCCGCCGCGCGGCGCCCGACTGACCGCTACCCGGGGCGGACGTCCGTCTCGCGGGGCGCGCCATCGGACATGTCGACCCGCACTGGGTCGTCGCGCTGACGACCGCGATGGATCGCGATCTGGACCAGCGCGAGCGCGATCGATCCGATCGCTACGACGGCATCGATCGCCTGCTCCGCGCGCAGCGGACCCAGGACGACCGGATCGCGCCACGTCGAAGCCACGATCGCTCGGCCGATGGCCCAGCCGGCGAGGGCGAGGAGAAACAGGCGCCCGTTCGGCCGTCGCAAGGGTCGGATCAGGGAAGCGAGCAGCATGATCGCGACGAGCACGATCAGGGTCGCGAGTCCCTCGAGGGCCTGCGACGGGATCGACGGGATCGCGGGTCCGAGCGAGCCCCACGGCCCCGGGCCGAGGTACGCGGTCGCCAGGTCGCCGCCGGACGGCGACCCCTGGCCGGTGCCACCGAGGACCATCGCGAGCTTGCCGGCACCGAGGACGACGAGGGTCGGGAACGTTGCGGCGCGCAGCCAGGGCCCGGGTCGACCGTCGAGGAGCAGCGCCACGAGCGAGCCCGTGAGTGCCCCGCCGACCACGCCGAGCGTCAGCTCGAGGCTGCCGACGCCGGGATCGAGGATTCGACCCGGCACCGCCGTGAAGAAGGCGGGGTGGAGCAGGACGTAGCCCAGGCGGCCGCCGACGACGGCGCCCGGTACGATCCCGAGCACGACGAACAGGAGGTCGTCGACGCGGAGCCCGGCCGATCGGGCGGCGACACCGCCGAGGACGATCGCCGCAAAGATCGCCCCCGCGATCGCCACGGTCTCCCAGCGGACGCCGCCGTCCCCGAGATGAAGCAGCGGGTCGAAGTCGAACGCGAGGACGGCGGTCGGCACGATGGTCGTCAGTGTACCGGCGCACCGGCGCCTTCAGGCCGGTCTTGGCGTCCCGGCACTGATCGGCGCCCGAGACATCGTTGATCACTCGGGTGTCAGCCCGCCGACACGTCGCCTGTCGTCCGTGCGCTCACCGCGGCGTCTCGCCGGCGACGAGCATCTACTCGTCGGTGGAGTGTCCCGGGGGGGAACACAACCGAAGGGGACGGACGAGGGGTTGCCCGTCCCGGGGGTGAACGGACCGTCGGGCCCTGGGGGGACCGGCGGTTCGCGCGGCGGCTGCGCCCGGCCTCTGGGGGGAACGTCGGGCGCAGCCATCGCACCACGCAGGGGACTGATGAGCGCTCGAAGCACGCTCGTGATCCGCCTCCTCGGTCGGCTGGACGTCCTTGCCGGCGATGTTCCAGTGCGCATCGGCGGCCGCCACGCCCAGGCGCTGATGGCCCTGCTCGCCCTGCGGCCGCGGCCGCGCCTCCGCGACGCGCTCGCCGCCGAGCTCTGGCCCGAGGCCGGCGTGCCCTCGGCCGCCAGCCTCCGCCAGGCCCTCTGGCTGATCCGCTCGAGCCTCACCTCCGCCGGCATCGATGCCGATCAATGGCTCGAGTCGGACCAGGACACGATCGGTCTCCAGCGCAACGCCTCCCTCGAGCTCGATGTCGACCGCTTCGAGCGGCTGGCGACGAGCGATGACCCAGAGGACCACGAGCGCGCCCTCCGCGTGTATGCCGGCGATCTCCTCGAGGGTCTCGGTCATGAATGCTTCGCCGCCGACCGCGAGCGACTGTCGGACCTGTACGAGGATCTCCTCGCGACGGTCGCCCAGCATCGGCTCGATCGTGGCGACACGCTCGGAGCACGGCGCGCGGCGAGCGAGCTCCTCCTCCGCGATCCGCTCCGAGAGGAGGCCCACGCGATCCTGATCGCCGCCTACGGGCGCGCCGGCTCGCGCTCGCAGGTCGTTCGCCAGTACCGCCGCCTCTGCGCGATCCTGCGAGCCGAGCTCGCAGTGACGCCGCTGCCCGAGACCGACACGGCGTATCGGATGGCGCTCGCCGTCGCCGCGGCCCGTTCGCGGGACCGCGCGGCGGCGCTCCGGTACGACGCCGGCCCCTTCGCGCCGATCCTCGTGTCGAGCGCCTGACTCAAGACGCGCGCGGACCCGCGACCTACCCCGCGGGCCCACGCGGGCCATCGCCAGGCTCCAGTCTCCTCCGGAGCCCGGCCCACAGCGGAACGGCCCCGGCACCGTGCCGGGGCCGTTTCTCGCGCGGTCTCGACCGCGGACCTTGACCCGACGTGGCGAGGCCCCCGGCGGAGCCGGGGGCCTCTGCGCGTTGTCGAACGGGCGGAGCCTACGGCAGCGAGCCGACGGGAACGAGATCCGCCTGCGCCGGGCCGTTCGCGTCGTCGAGCGTGACCACCATCCAGCCGAGAGCGGGGGTGGTCGCGAAGCCGGCCTCGTTGACCGACACGCCGAGCGATCCTGCACCGCCACGGCCGAGCGACAGGAAGTCACCCTGCGAGACGGCTGGTTGGAGGGCGTCGAAGTGGCCGACGCCCGACGCGACGTCGAACGGGCCCCCGAAGATCGAGAAGCCGGCCGCCGTGTAGTCGAACGCCGACGAGCCCGCGGTGAGGCCCATGTCGCTGGCCAGCGCCGGCAGCTCGACGGTCGAGCCATTGGCCGGCGCGGCGACCAGGAACGCATCGACGATCCGGCCGGTGGTCGCGTTGATCGTGAACGACAGCATCCGACCGTCGAACGCGCCTGCCGCGAGAACCGCCCCGCCGTCGACGCCGACGACGAAGTAGTCGGGCGTCCCGTTGTGGTTGGTGTCGATCCCGATGTCGAACTCGTTGTCGGAGGCCGAGCCCCAGCGGCCATAGGTGTTCACGGCGAACACCAGGAAGGCGTCACCGCCGCTCGGGAACGTCTGGACGCCGACGGCACGAATGTCGTTGGTCGCCAGCCCATTGTTCGAATCCGCAAGACCCCACGCATAGACGTCGGCGTCGCCGCTGTGAATGCCGCCGTTGCTGAGCGGGACGGTGGCGGACGCAACGCCGCTCGCGAGGCTGTACGAGGACTTCGCTCCGGCCGCGACGTCCGACAGGCCGCGCGGCGACACGAGGAAGGGAACGCGGAGCGCGTAGCGCCCCGTGCCGGCCACGGTCGGCGTGGCGACGACGGCACCGCGAACGGTCAGGACGCTCTGCGTGGCGATCGCGCCCATGCTCGGCAAGGCGGACATCGCCGCATTGCTGAGCGTGAGCTTGACGTTGACCGAGCGGCTGCCATGGGCCGGAACATTGACGCTCGATGGATTGATCGAGACGGCCGCCCCGAGCGAGCTGCCGTTGAACGAGCTGCTCAGCGCGTAGGTGATCGCGGACCCGCTGGTGTTCCAGAGGGTGACCGGCTTTGACTCGGTGTAGGTGCCGTCGTGCGGCTCATACCCGAACGACAGGCTCGAGGTCCCGCCGCCGGTCGTGGCCAGCCCGACCGTGTCAACCGCTCGCCGGGCGGCGACCACGCCGGACCCGGCCGTCCGGATGTTGAACCCCAGGATGCCGTGGGCGCCGCCGCTGGCGTCGGCGGTGTTCATGATCGCAGCCTTGATCTGCTCGGGCGACCAGGTCGGATGAGCCTGGACGACGAGCGCGGCGACGCCGGTGGTGTGCGGCGCAGCCATCGAGGTGCCGGACATCCGGACGCCACCGGTGCCGGTGCCCATGCCCGTCGAGAGAACGCTCACGCCGGGCGCCGTGACGTCGGGCTTTGCAGCGTTGTCGATATCCCGCGGACCGCCTGACGTGAACGAGGCGACCCGCTGGAACCCCGGATTGGCGAGGAGCTGGGAGCTGACCGTCACCGACTGGCCGTTCTTCGCGATCAGGGCCGGGCCGGCCGACTGATCGACCCCGAGGAACGGGATCGTGACGCCCGGGATCGTGCCCTCGAAGGGCGGCAGACCCGCGGCGTTGTTCACCATGATCACCGCGCCGGCGCCGGCCGCCTGTCCAAGCGTGGCCCGATCGATACGAGCGCACGTACCGCGCTTGGTGACGACGATCTCCCCGGGCTGGACCGATGCATAGTCCGCGGCGGCGCAGCCCAACGAGATGACGCCCGGCGACGAGAACAGGACGTGCAGGTTGCCCGTGACCGGCAGAAGGCCGGACCCGTTGGCGTTGATGGCGGTGAGCTGCTGCCCTCCGCCGAGATCGATCACGGTCCCGGGGAAGCTCGCAAGGGCATCGATGGCGGCAACCGAGATCGCCCGGTTGGCGGTGGACGGGCTGCCGACCATGAACGCGTTCTGGCCGCCGTTGCCGGCCGACGCGACGACGGTCACGCCCGCCAGCGACGCGTTATCCGACGCGGTCGCGTCGACCGTATCGGCCGCGCCGAAGGGCGAACCGAGGGACATGTTGATGACGTCCATGCCGTCGATGACGGCCTGGTTGATCGCGTCGACGACGACGTCCGTCGAGCCTGCGCAGCCGAACACGCGGTAGGCGTAGAGCGTCGCTGTCGGCGCGACGCCGGGTCCGACGTTCCAGGTGTGGCTGCTGATCGTCGTGGCGTTGTAGGGGCCGGTATACGTGGTGCCGTCGGAAAGGACGCCCTCGCCGGCTGCCGTACCGGCCACATGCGAGCCGTGGCCGAAGCAGTCGAGCGGGTCCGGATCGGGATGCGGGATGGGCTGGTAGTGGGCCGAGGTCGGATCGGCGTTGTAGTCGTCGCCGACGAAATCGGTGCCGCCCGCGACCTTGGCGTTCGGGAAGGCCGGGGTGCCGATCGTCAGGCCGTCATCGGCGGCGAAGTCGGCCGGATTGCCGCTGCCGCCGAAGTTGGCGTGGTAATAGTCGATGCCGGTGTCGATGATCCCGATCTTGACGCCGGTCCCGGTGAAGCCGGTATCGGCCCAGGCCGCCGGAGCGTTGATGTACGGGACACCCACGGTGTTGTCCGGCGTGTAGACCGCGACGTCGTGGACGCCGACCACACCCGGCAGGGCGGCGAGCCGCGCCAGCTTTGCGGCCTCGATCTGGACCTTGATGCCGTTGTAGGCGTCCTGGTATCTGGCGAGGACCTTGCCGCCCAGCCGCGCGATCTGCGGGCCGAGCTTGTCCTGGCTGCTCCTGAGCTGGCTCCGGATGGCGGCCCTGTCGGCCTTGCCGAGCTTCGCGCCACGAGCCAGCGCATCGTGCTGGTAGAGCGCGACGGGCTTCCCGGCCAGCTCGACGATGACCCGCTCCGTGCGGTTCAGGTCCTGGATTCGCGGAATGAGCGTCTTGTCGATCTTGCTGACGTCGACGCGTTCGAAGCGCGCCGGCGCTTGTGCCACGACCGTGGCGGGAAGCAGCGCTCCGGCGAGCATCACAGATGCTCCAAGGGCGGCCAGAATCCTCCGGTTCATCTGTCTCCCTTCAGGCAATGCCCGAATCTCCTCCACACGGAGCACGGAATGAACGGCACACCCCCAGGCGAACCTCGACCGCGGGTCAGGGTGGCGTTCGGAACCCCGTGACAACAATGTCGCCGGTCCTCCCGAGGCCGGCGCGTCCGAGCCGCGACCATACGTCTGCCGTCGCGTCGGGTCAATTCCGCGTGGCCGCGGGGCGTTCAGGACGGGCAAGAATGGCGGTGCCGCTGCGCACCGGTCGGGTCAGCCGAGCTTGTCCACCAACTCCTTGACGGCCGCCGCCGAACGATCGAATGCGGCCTGCTCGTCGGCCGTGAGCTCGATCTCGAAGACCTTCTCCATCCCACCTCGTCCGAGGACGACCGGCACGCCGACGAAGAGGCCGTTCGTCTTGAACTCGCCCTTCAGGAGCACGGCGCAGGGCAGGACCCGCTTCCGGTCGCGGAGGATCGCGTCGACCATCTCGAACGCGGACGCCGCCGGCGCATAGAAGGCCGATCCGGTCTTGAGCAACGCCACGACCTCGGCGCCGCCGTTGGCCGTTCGCTCCTCGAGCGCCTGGACACGGGCGGGCGGCAGCAGCTCGGTGATCGGCACCCCGGCGACCGTCGAGTAGCGCGACAG
>Ga0070706_100000956_pt1 | contig 31472 bp, 35 predicted proteins | sample KBSK5501metaG_FD_65476 | JGI IMG/M metagenome (GOLD analysis project Ga0070706, IMG submission 65476) | Corn, switchgrass and miscanthus rhizosphere microbial communities from Kellogg Biological Station, Michigan, USA - KBS K5-50-1 metaG | ecosystem: Host-associated > Plants > Roots >... | reverse complement strand
GTTCGGGCGCTGGCTGCTCAACAGCGTCGTCGTGAGCCTGGTCTCCACCGCGGTGGAGACCAGGCTCACGACGACGCTGTTGAGCAGCCAGCGCCCGAACAGGGTTTCCTGGAGAAGCAGCGTGTAATGCTCGGTTACTACGCCCTGGCGGATGAAGAAGGGCACCGCCTTGAGGTCGTAGAGCTCGGCGTCCGATTTGAACGAGGTAATCAGCATGATGTAGAAGGGGAAGAGCGCGAAGAAGATGAAGGGCGCCAGGCCCATGTAGTCGAGCACGGCGCGCAGGCGCGGATGGCGGCGGATCGCCATCACACTTCCTTGCGCGCGTAGTGGAGCTGGAAGTAGACGATGGCCGCCAGCGCCGGGAACATGACGAGCGCGATGGCGGAGCCCTCGCCGATGCGCCCCGCCTGCAGCCCCACCTGGTAGGCCAGCGTCGCGAAGAGATGGGTCGAGTTGATCGGCCCGCCGCGAGTCAGCACGTAGACGATGTTGAAGTCGGCGAAGGTGAGGATGGTCGAGAAGAGGATCACCACGGCCAGCACGGGGCGCAGGAGCGGCAGGGTGACGTGCCAGAAGCGCCCCCAGGCGCCGGCGCCGTCCGACTCGGCCGCCTCGTAGAGCTCGGGGTTGATGGCCATGAGGCCGGCCAGGATGGTAATGGCGTAGAACGGCAGCCCGCGCCAGATATTGACGGTGATCACGGCCGACATGGCCAGGTGCGGAGTGCCCAGCCACTGGAGCCGCTCGTGGATGAGCCCCATGTGGATGAGGCTCCAGTTGATCACGCTGTAGAGTGAGTCGAACATCCACCACCAGCCCAGGGTGGAGAGCGCAGTCGGGATCACCCACGGCAGCAGCACGGCACCGCGTATGAGCCTTTTCATCCGGAGGTTCTGCGCGAGCAGGAGCGCCAGGCAGAGCCCCAGCGCGGTCTTGACAGCCACGGCCGTGCCGGTGAAGACGAAGGAGTTGCGGAGGGCCTGGCGGAAGATCTCGTCGGACGTGAACAGCGAGACGAAGTTGGTGAGCCAGATGAAATGGCCGGCCCGCCCCACGATCGAGTCGGTCAGGCTCAGCCAGAGAGCGATGGCGAACGGATAGGCGACCAGACCGGCCAGGAGCAGCAGCGCCGGCAGCACCAGCAGGTGGCCGAGGATGCCCTCGCGCTGCAGGACCTGGCCGATGCGGCCCACCGCTCAGGACCGCGTGCTGTCCACGATGCGCTTGATCTGGTCAGCCGCCCAGGCCATGGCGTCCTTGGTGGACATTCCGCCGATGGCCTTGGCCACCATGTCGGGCAGGATGTAGAGATCGTCGATGGCGCCAAAGATGTCGCTGGGCGGGGCGGGCCAGCCGCGCATCCGGCCGTAGACGCCTTCGCCCGGCAGCAGCCGGAGCTTGGGATCCGAGTTCCACACCGGGTGCTTCTCCCAGTAGCGCCACATTGGGTGATTGAATCCGGCGCCGGCCTGGATCCACTCGGTGAGATTGTCCTCGCGGAAGAGGAAGCGGAGCAGGTCCTTGGCGGCGTCGATGTTCTTTGAGAACTTCCAGATGCCGTAGCCCCGAGCATTGGGGGCGACGAAGCGGCCGGCTGGCCCCGCCGGCGAAGAATGATGATTGATGTCGTCGGCGATCGGCAGCTTCTTGGCCATCGCGGCGGCGTACGGGCTCACCGGATTGTGGATCCAGGAGCAGTGGCCCGAGTTGAGACAGCGGTTATTCCCCGAATCATCCCAGGAGAGCACGTCGGGCTCCATGGCGTCGGCGTACAGCTCCTTGTAGTACTCGATGACCTCCGCCATCTTGGACGAATTGATGGCGATGGTCTTGCCGTCGGCTTCCGTCACCTTGGCGCCGTAGCACCAGGCGATGGACCAGAAGGTGGTGGGCGCGTCGATGCAGTGGCTGATCTGGATGCCCACCGGATGGCCGATCTTCTTCAGCTTCTTGCCGGCGCGGAGGAGATCGGCCCAGGTGTCGGGCGGCCCTTCGCCCACCTGGCGAAATTTCGACTGCAGGTAGGTCCCCGCCACGGCCGGCCAGATGGACTCGAGCACCTTCCAGTGTCCCTTGATGAAGAAGGCGTCCTTGCAGAAGGGGTAGATGTCGGTGCCGTACTTCTTGTTGAGCTCGCCCACCACGTCGTCCACGTCCACCAGGTTGTCGCGGTGGCGCCAGCCCTGCTCGTTGTAGAACAACATGAGGTCGTGGCCGGCCTTGGTCTGGACCTCGGCCGCCTGCTTAGCCGCGAGCTGGACATTGGGCACGTGGTCCGAGCGCGCGGCGACCCCGGTCTCCTTCGTGAATCTGGCGAGCAGCTCGGCGAGCTTCTTGTCGGACTCCGGAACGAAGTGGCTCCACCCGAGCATCGTGACTTCGCGCTTCTGGGCGAAGGCCGGCGCCGTCCGGGTGAGCAGGATGCCGGTGAGGCCGGTGGCCCCGGCCGCCGTGTGCGCCATGAACTGACGTCGCGTGACTCGGTTCATTGACCCCCTCCTTCGGGCGGGTGGCACGGAAATGGTGCGGCGAGAATAGGGCGGGGCGGCGACGGTGTCAAGGTTGCCCGCTTGGTGATACCATCAGCGGCGGGCTTGGGCCCGAGCGTTGCCCCCATGCCATCGATCACTCACATTCGGGTCCGCTACAAGGATACCGACACCATGTCGGTGGTCTACTACGGCAACTACCTCACCTATTTCGAAGTCGGCCGGGTCGAGTACCTCCGCCAGGCAGGCCTGCCGATGTCCGACGTGAACAAGCGGGTTCACTTGCCGGTCGTGGAAGCCTTCATCAGGTACGTCAAGCCCGCCCGGCTCGACGAGCTGCTCGAGGTGACCTCGCGGGTGAGCCAGCGCAAGCGCGCGAGTTTCACATTCACTTACGAGATCCGCAACGAAGCCAAGGAGCTGGTGGCGAGCGGGTACACGCTCCACGCCTGCTGGGATCCCGCCACCTCGACGATGGTGGCCATTCCAGACTGGCTCGAGGAGATCATGCCCGACGCCGACCTCGACCCGCCCCGTGCGCGCGGCTGAGCCGCCCCGGGCGGCAGGGCCATCGCGGGGTGGAGAGGACCGTATGCTATACTTTGCGGCGGTCCACGCGGCGATCGTGCATTCCCTATGATCCAGGTCGATCAGCTAACCAAGCGGTACGGGCCGGTCACGGCCATCGAGGACGTCTCCTTCGGCGTCGAGAAGGGGCAGATCGTCGGCTTCCTCGGCCCGAACGGTGCCGGCAAATCCACCACGATGAAGATCCTCTCGTGCTTCATGCCGGCGACCACCGGCACGGCGCGGGTGGCGGGCTTCGACGTGTTTTCTGACTCCCTCGAGGTGCGCCGGCGCATCGGCTACCTGCCCGAGAACGCGCCGCTGTACCCAGACCTGCCGGTGGCCGTCTACCTCGATTTCGTCGCCGAGATCAAAGGGATTCCGCGGAGCGTGCGGAAGGCGCGCGTGGCCGATGTCATGGATCGCTGCTTCGTCAGCGAGATGCAGCGGCGCCTGGTCGGCAAGCTCAGCAAGGGCTACCGCCAGCGTGTCGGGCTCGCCCAGGCGCTGCTCGGCGATCCGGAGGTGCTGATCCTCGACGAGCCGACCATCGGGCTCGACCCGAAGCAGATCGCCGAGATCCGCGCCCTGATTCGCTCACTCGCCGGCCAGCACACCGTGATCCTCTCGACCCACATCCTCCCCGAAGTGTCCATGGTCTGCGATGGCGTCATCATCATCAACCGCGGCCGCATCGTGGCGCGGGGGACGGAGTCCGAGCTGGTCGCCCAGGTCTTCCCGACGGCACGCATCGAGCTGCGCGTGCGCGCCGTGCCGGGCGATGTGGCCGGGGCGCTGCGGGCCGTGCCCGGCGTGCTGGCGGTCCAGCCATTGCAGTCCCGCGACGGCAGCGCCGCATTCGTCGTCGAATCCTCGCGCGGCCGGGACGTGAGCGGAGAGCTGGTCAAGCTCGTGACGAGCCGCGGCTGGGAGCTTCGCGAGCTGCGCCAGGTGGGAGCGAGCCTCGAGGACGTCTTCCTGCGGGTGGTGGCGGGGGAAGAGGCCCCGGAGCCGTCCGCGCCGGTGGAGGTCGCCTGATGCGCTGGTGGGCCGTGTTCAAGAAGGAAATGTGGCTGTACTTCGGCTCGCCGGTCGCCTATGTCGTGTTCACGTTTTTCCTCCTCATTTCGGGGTGGTTCTTCAGCCAGATCTTCCTCTATTACAGCAATGCCTCCATGCAGGCCTTCATGCAGCCGCAGTTCGGGCAGAGCCTGAACATCACGGACAACGTGATGCGCCCGCTCTTCTCCAACATGGCCGTGGTGCTCCTGTTCTTCGTGCCGATGCTGACGATGCGGCTCTTCGCCGAAGAGAAGAAGTCGGGCACCATCGAGCTGCTGCTCACCTACCCGATCCGCGACGGCGAGGTGCTGGCGGGCAAGTTCCTAGCCGCCGGGGCGCTCTTCGTGATCCTGCTGGTCTTGACGCTCGTCTACCCGGCCCTCGTCGGCTTCTTTACGCGCATCGAGTGGGGGCCGATCCTCTCCGGCTACCTCGGGCTGCTCCTGGTGGGCGCTACCTTTCTCGCGGTGGGTGTCCTGATCTCGTCGCTGACCGAGAACCAGATCGTCGCGGGCTTCGGCACCTTCGGCGTGCTCCTGGCCCTGTGGATCGTCAGCTGGGGAGCCGAGTTCGCCGGCCCGAACCTCCGAGCCCTGCTCCAGTACCTGTCCATCACCGAGCACATGGACGGATTCAGCCGGGGCATCATCGACACCAAGGACCTCGTCTACTACCTCACCGCGATCGCGCTGGCCCTGTTCCTCACCCTGCGATCGCTCGAGTCCAAGCGGTGGCGGGGGTAGCGGCATGATCTTCCTCAAGCGATACGCGGTCTGGCTCGGGGCGGCGTGCCTGTTGGCCGGCTGGCTCGTGAATCTCTCGCCGTGGCAGGGGATGCCGTTCAAATGGGCGCTGCTCGTCGCGGGGAGCCTCCTGCTCTTTGTCGCGCTCACCCTCAACGCCGAGGAGCTGCGCGGGCTCCTGGACCTGCGCGAGACGCGCTACGGCGCCGGCGCGGCGGTGCTGGCGCTGTTGGCGCTGGGCGTCGTGGCCTTCGGCAACGCCGTCTCCTATCGGCACAGTCACCGCTGGGACCTGACCGAGAACCGCCGCAACAGCCTCTCGCCGCAGACTATCCAGGTGCTGCGGGCGCTCAAGATGCCGGTGAGCGCCATCGCATTCTTCCGCTCCGATACGCCCGGCAAGCGGACCGCCGAGGACCTGCTCAACCAGTACGCTTCCTACTCGGGAGGCAAGTTCACGTGGCGGCTCGAAGACACCGACCGCGCCGTGGCGCTGGCGCGGCAGTACAACGTGGACAGTTACGGCACCGTCGTGCTCGAAACCGGCGCCGGCCCGGATGCCAGGACCGAAAAGGTCATGGACGCCGAGGAAGAAAAGCTCACCAATGCCCTCGTCAAGCTGACGCGCTCCGGCAAGCGCCTCGTCTATCTGGTCAAGGGACACGGCGAGCGCGAGATCGGCAATACCGACAAATCGGGATTCAGCCAGGCCAAGGACCAGATGGAGAAGGCCAATTACGAAGTGAAAGAGCTGGTCCTGGCGCGCGATCCCAAGGTGCCCGAGGACGCGTCGATCGTGGTCGTCCCCGGGCCCAAGACCGATCTGTTTCCGCAGGAGCTGTCCGCTCTCGACGCCTATATCGCCCGCGGCGGCAAGGTCTTCTTCATGGCGACAGCGTTCCAGGGCGAGGGCCTGACCAAGTATTTGGCGAAGTACGGCGTTCTCCTCGACGACGACGTGGTGATCGAGGTCAACCCCTTGGGCCAGCTCTTCGGCACCGGGCCGCTCGTGCCCATCGTCAACCAGTACGATTCGCATCCGATCACGAGAGACATGGCGGGCGTCATGACGCTCTTCCCCCTCACGCGCTCCGTCGACGTCGCCAAGACGCCCCCCAAGGGGATCCAGATCGAGACCCTGGCAAAGACGAGCCGGCAGTCCTGGGGAGAAACCGACAAGAGCGTCTTCCAGAAGGGCACCGCCCAGCCGGACCCGGGCGAGAAGATGGGGCCGCTGCCGGTCGCCCTGGTCGCAACCATCGAGCCCCAGGCCGAGGTCAAGTCCGGCGCCAAGCCGGCCGGCGCCGACGAAAAGAAGACGCCCAAGGCGCGCATCGTGGTCGTGGGCACCGCCGACTTCGCCTCGAATCAGTTCCTGAGCGCGCAGGGCAACCGCGACTTCTTCCTCAACGTCGTGTCGTGGCTCGCCGAAGAGGAAGATTTGATCTCGGTGAGGCCCAAGGACACGCGCCAGAATCCCGTCCTGCTCACCTCGGCGCAGTCCAGCGTGGTGCTGTGGGTGCCGCTGGCCCTGCTTCCCGGCGCCGTGCTGGCCTGCGGGATCGTGGTGATCGTCCAGCGCCGCCGCTCGAAGTAGCCGAACTGCCGCCATGAGCTGGAAAACGCTCGCGGTCCTCGTGGTGCTGGCCGCCGGCCTCGGCGCATTCCTCGTCTACGACACCTACTGGCTCACGCCGGCGCGCGAGCAGTCCGAGTCGACAAAGGGGCGGCTCTGGACCGTCGAGCCCAGGGACGTCGAGGCCGTCACCATCAAGCGGAGAACGGAGACGGTCCGCCTCAAGCGGACGGCCGACGGCTGGGACATGCTGGAGCCGGTCAAGACGCGCGCGGACCGCGCGGTGATCAACGATCTCGTGACGAGCCTCGTCACGCTCCGCAAGGACCGGGGAATCGATCCCAATCCCTCCAAGCCGGCCGACTTCGGGCTCGACCCGCCGGCCGCCGAGGTGCGGGTCGAGGTCAAGGGGCGCCCGGAGCCCTTGACGCTGCTCCTCGGAGGCAAGAATCCCACCGGCGTCTGGGTCTATGCCCGTGAAGGCGTCAAGCCACCGGTCTTCACGGTGGGCGAGATCGCCCTACGCGACGCCACGCGTGACGCCAGCGACTTGAGGGACCGCGCCGTGGTCGCGTTCGACCGGAAGAGTGTGAGTCAGGTCGATCTGGAATTCGACGGCGACCGGATGTCGGTCGCGGCGGATGAGTCCGGCGCATGGCGTCTCGTCAAGCCCGGGCCGTATCGCGCCGACGCCGAGCTGATCACGGACTTTCTCGATAAGCTCAATGCGGCCCGCGCGAAAGAGTTCGTGGCGGACGGGCCCAAGTCGCTGGCGCCCTGGGGCTTGGACCGGCCGGCCCGGGTCACCCTCTGGATCGGGCGCGACAAGGAGCGCGCCGCGAAGACGATTCTCTTCGGCCGACGGGACGCCGCGAAGAAGGGCGTATACCTCATGCGGGCGGGCGAGCCCTCGGTGATGCTGGTGGGCGAGGACCTGTGGACCGCCTTCCCCAAGACCGCGGCCGTTCTGCGCGATAAGGTCGTGCTGGCGTACCCTTACGACAAGGCCGCCCGCATCGAGCTGGAGAACGCCCAGGGCCATGTCAAGCTGGAGCGCGATGGATCGGGCTGGAGGATCACGGCGCCCGAGCCGCTCAAGGCCGACCCCGCCGCGGTCAACTCGCTGCTGTGGGCCGTGCGCGATCTCCGCGCCGCCGGATTCCTGGGCGAGACTGCGGCGGACATCCCGCGCTGGATCCCCAAGCCGGACGTCACCGTGCGCATCTGGGAGGAAGGCGCCAAGGAGCCGAAGACCCTGCTCGTGAAGTCCTCCTCCGAGATGCGCGGCAAGGAGCCCATGGCGGTGGCCGCGGTGGCGGGCGAGGGTCCCGTGACGCTCGTTCGCGCCCAGGCGCTCAAGGACTTGGCCAAGACCGTGGCGGACCTGCGTGACAAGTCCATCTTTCCGGCCTTCGACCTCAGGGACGTCAAGCGCGCGCGCCTGAGCGCCGGCGGCAAGGGCCTGCTGGTCGAGCGGAGCGGGGACAGCGACTGGAAGACGCTCGAGCCGAGCCCGGGACCGGCGAAGGAGGGCCGAGTGACGAATCTCCTGCTCACCCTCAAGGCGCTTCGCTGGAAGGAGATTGTCTCGGCCAAAGGGGATGATGCCCCTCGCTACGGCCTGGACCAGCCCGCCCTCGAGGTCAGCCTGCTCAAGGCCGACGGCAGCGAGCTGGGGGCGCTCCTGGTGGGGAAAGAAGCCGGCGGTGTGACCTATGTGAGAGTGCGGACGGCGCCGACGATCTATGCGGTCGAGAGCAAGGCGCTGGAAGATCTGAAGAAGGCGCAAACCGAGATTCCTGCGCAGAAAACCGCCGGCGCCGGGCCCGGACCCGGTTGACCGCGTTCCTTCTCATCGGTAGTATTTCGGCATGACCGACGGTCCGTACCTCAAACAGATCGAGCTGGGTCCGATGCAGAACTTCGTCTATGTCATCGGCGACCCGGAGACGCGCGACTGCGTCGTCGTGGATCCCGCGTGGGACATCGATGCGATTCTCGACACCATCAACCGGGACGGGATGACGCTCAAGGGCGCACTCGTCACCCATACCCATCAAGATCACGTGGGCGGCCACCTGTTCGGCTTCGACATTCCCGGCGTCGAAGAGCTGCTGGGCAAGTCGCCCGCCAAGATTTATGTCCACAAGGCCGAGCGCGAGTTCCTCCGCGGCTTCGGCTCGGACCTCGTCAAGGTGGACGGCGGCGACACCCTCCAGGTCGGGCGACTTGCTGTCACCTTCATCCACACTCCCGGCCACACGCCCGGCTCCCAGTGCTTTCTCGTTGACGGTCGGCTCGTCTCGGGCGATACCTTGTTCATCCGATCCTGCGGGCGAACCGATCTGCCGGGCAGCGACCCCAAGGAGATGTACAACTCGCTCACCCAGCGGCTCGCCGCGCTCCCCGACGATACCGTGGTCTTCCCCGGGCACAACTACGGCGGCGAGTCTACGACCATCGGCGCCGAGAAGCGCCAGAACCCCATGATGAACTTCCGTTCCATGACCGAGTTCCTGCGGGCCATGGGAACGCCGGGCTGATATCGCCCCGCGCGCTCTCCTCGTCGTCAACCCTGCGGCCGGCGGAGGCCGCACCGGCGAGCTCTGGCCCGCCATCCGCGACACTCTCAGCCGGCTTCATTTCCCCTTCGAGCATGTCGAGACGCGCGAGACCGGTGACGCTCTGAACCTGGCGGCTGACGCCGTGAGCCGATCCGTCCCGCTCGTCGTGGCCGTCGGCGGTGATGGAACGCTGCATGAGATCGTCAACGGCGTCACCGGCGAGGATGCCCGGCCCCGCGCCGCGGTCGGCGTCGTGATGACGGGGCGCGGGCGCGATGCCTGCCGGAATTTCGGCGTGCCGCGCAATCCGCTGGACGCAGCCCGGCGAGTGGTCGCGGGCCGCGAGATGCGGTGGGATCTGGGACTGGCGCGCTGGCTCGGCGGCAGCCGGTACTTCGTCAATGCCGCCGGCGTGGGCTTCGACGCCCTGGTGGCCGCGCACGCCGCGCGGCTGGGCGGCAGCGGCACCGTTCCCTATCTGCGCGCCGTGCTTGGCTCGCTCCTGGCTTACCGGCCGATGGAGCTCACGGTGGACAGTGACGGGGCCGGCGAGTGGCGCGGCCAGGCGGCCGGCATCATCGTCGCCAACGGCGCCCACTTCGGCGGCGGCATGCGCATCGCGCCAGGCGCCGATCCGGCCGACGGCGCTTTGGATCTCGTGCGGCTGGGCGCCTTCGGTCGGTTGGAGCTGCTCGCGTGGCTGCCGACGATCTACTGGGGCGGCCACCTCGGAAACGCGAAGGTCGCCCTCGCGCGGGTCAGGCACGCGCGGATCGCAGCCCCCGCATCGCCGCTCGTGCAGCTCGACGGCGAGGTCTGCGGCGCCACACCGCTTGAGATCACCGTCTGCGCGGGCGCGCTCCGCCTATGGATGTGAGGAGCGTGCCGCTCGGCCCGGTCCGCGGGCCGAGCGGCCTGACACAGTCACTTTTTCTTCGTTACGCTCTGGCCCGGGCTGGCTCAGGGCGCTTGCAGCCGCACTGCCTTGACCAGAAAGTCGGCGCGGCGGTTCTTCATCCAGCAGGATTCACCCTGGACGCGACACGTCGGCCGCTCCTCGCCGTAGCTGACGGCAATGATCCGTTCAGCCGGTACACCGCGGCCGATGAGATGGGCCTTCACCGCATTGGCGCGGCGCTCGGCAAGCGCCCGGTTGTACGGAACTGTCCCGCGCTGATCGGCCCCGCCCTCGACGACGACGCGATACTCGGGGTGAGCCCTCAGCCAGTCGGCGTTCTTTTCGAGCGTCTTGGCGTCGGCGGTGCGGATCTCGGCGCGATCGAACGCGAAGAAAACAGGCCCCAATTCCAAGGCGGGCTCAAAGCCTTCGATCGTTGGCTTGACGTCGGCGGGCTTCGCCGGCTGTGACCCGGTCTCGGAGGCGTGCATGGCACGGCCGGGCTTCGAAGAGTCGGCGCCCGCCCACGCGGCGGCTCCGACGATCATGAGCGAAAAAGACGCAGCCAGGACAACGGACACCATGTTCCGCTTCATGCCTGTTCCTCCCTTGTACTGCTGTTGGAACGAGCTTCAACACCTTTCGAGGAAGCATCGCCCATGCCACGGCCTCGATGCGGGGAGGAAGTCCTTTAGTGATGGGCACTTTCCAAGGAGCGCGCGCGGACACGAGGCCGCGCTGGGGGCCGATCGAGCGAGAAAAAAGTGCCCGCCGCGTGTAATTCCGCTACCGACGATACATCGCCCCATCTGAGTAGCCGGGCAGGCGCCCGGGCTCCCAGACGTGCTTGCGCGCCACGGCCTCATTGAGATCGGCACCCCAACCGGACCGATTGGGGATCACCAGCTCGCCGTTCTCGATCACGGGCGGATGATCGACCAGCTCGTCCTTCCACGGCACGTCGTCGATGTCGATCTCCATGATCCGGACGTTCGGCACGCAGGCGCAGAGATGCGCCGAGTGGAGGGTCGACAGGTGGCTGTAGTAGTTGTGGGGGGCGATGTTGAGCTCGTAGCTCTCGGCGAGATCGGCGATCCGCTTGGACGGCGCGAAGCCGTTCCAGGGAATGTCGATCATGACGACGTCCATCGCGCGCGCTTCGAAATAGGGTCGATAGCCGCGGAGGCCGTACAGGTTCTCGCCCGAGCAGATCGGGATGGACGTCGAGTCCTTGACCTCGCGGAGCGCCCGCTCGTCGTACATGTCCAGCTCGACCCACATCATCCCGATCGGCTCGAGCACCTGGCAGATCCGCCGGGCCGCTTCCGGCTTGAAGTTGAAATTGAGGTCGAGGGCCAGCCCGACGTGGGGCCCGACTGCGCGCCGAAAGGTGCCGAGGAGCGTCTCGATGTGACTGACCATCTCGGCGGTGACGTTCTGATCTGTCGTGCCCGGCCCTCCACCGAATCCCGCGAAATGAACCCGGGCCGCATCTCCCGGGAAGACGATGTTCGTCTTCAGTGCGCGGAAGCCCCGGCGCACGACCTCTTCGCCGAGGCGGGCGATGTCGTCCATCGTGCGGATCGGCGCGACGCCGATCAGGTCGGCGTTCCTGGCCCGCGAGGTCCCGCAGTGCGACCAGTAGACGGGTTGGCGCTCGCGCAGCGGCCCGCCGAACAGCTCGTATACCGGCACGTCCAGCGCCTTGGCCTTGATGTCCCAGAGCGCCAGTTCGACGCCGGCGATGGCTTTTGCCGCGATGCCGCCGGGGCTCTGGCGGGCCATTCGATACAGGTCCCAGTAGCGCATCTCGATCGGGCGGGGATCCTGGCCAACCAGGATCGGCTCGAAGTCGCGGACAGCTCCCACCACGCCGTACGGGTTCCGCCCGTCGGAACACTCGCCGTATCCGGTGAGCCCCGCGTCGGTCCGGACGGCGACGAACTGCCAGGGGCGCCACCCGGCGTCGACGACGAATGTCTCGATGCCGCTGATCTTCACTGATCGACTCCTTTGACCGCTGTGACGCTGGCGCCCTGGGGCGCGCTCAGTCGAAGACGACGACGCCGCGGGCCACTTGGCCCGAGCGGAGCGCCGCAAAGCCCTCGTTGATCTCCTCGAGGCGGTAGGTCCGACTCACGAGCCGGTCGATCTGGAGGCGTCCCGCCAGGTAGAGATCGACAAGCCACGGGAAGTCGAGGTTGGGGCGCACGGAGCCGTACATCGTTCCCTTGATGCATTTTTCCTGGAGCGCCATCACGTACGGCGTGATCGGGGCCCGCACGCTCATCGCCGCCATTCCGACGATGACCGCCGTGCCCCCGGGGCGGATGGCGTCGAGGATCTGCAGTGTCGTGGCCTCGCCCCCGATGGCGTCGAAGGCGTAGTCGACGCCGCGGCCGCCCGTCAGGCTCCGCGCGTACTCGACGACCTGGGCCGTCGAGGCGTTGACGGTGTGGGTGGCGCCGAAATCCTTGGCGTAGGCGAGCTTCCCGTCGAGGAGGTCGCAGGCGATGACCATGCCGGCGCCCGCCAGGCGCGCGCCCTGCACCACGTTGAGCCCCACGCCGCCGCAGCCGATGACGAGCACCGATGCTCCCGGCTCGACGCCCGCGCAGCGGGTGACGGCACCGACGCCGGTGGGTACGCAGCAGCCGATCAGCGCGGCCTGCGGCCACGGCATCTCCTTGCGGATCGGCACCAGATGCTCGGCCGGGCATACCACCTGCTCGGCGAAGGTGCCGATGCGCGCCATCTGGTTGATCCCGTCGCCGTCCCGCCGGAGCCGATGGCTCCCGTCGAACATCACCCAGCGCGGCGTGTCGTTGTGACCGTCGCAGAGGATCGAGCGCCCGATGGAGCAGTACAGACAGCGGCCGCAGTGCGGGCGGAACGAGAAGATGACGTGATCGCCCGGCTTGACGTTGGTGACGCCAGCGCCCACCGTGTCCACGATGCCTGCCGCCTCGTGGCCGAGAACCATCGGCAGCGGAAGCGTCCAGTCGCCGTTCATGATGTGCCAGTCGCTGTGGCAGACGCCGGTCGCCTTCACGCGCACACGCGCCTCGCCGGCCTGCGGGCCCTGCTGTTCGACCTCGACCACCTCGAGAGGAGTATTCGCCTTGTAGAGGACCGCCGCCTTCATCGTCGTGCTCCTTCCGCTGGAATAGGGATGGCCCGCCCGGAGACTGCCGTCACGCTACCTGTCTTCGGCGCCGCGGTCAATGGCGTCGGCTACACCGCGCTGGCGCCGCCGTCGACGTAGAGGATCTGGCCGGTAATGTAGTCGGGGCAGGTGGCGAAGAAGGTCACGGCTGCTGCGACATCCTCGGCCGCGCCGTGCCGGCGCATCGGGATGCGTGCCGCGAGCCGCCGGCTGGATTCTCGGGGGAATCCCGCCGGCAGCAGGACGAGGCCCGGTCCCACCGCATTGACCTGGATCCCCGGAGCCAGGGCCGCGGCTAATCCCTTGGTGAGCATGACCACGCCCGCCTTGGAAAGGCCGTATGCGATATAGCCGGGCCACGCGCGGGTCGCGCCCACGTCGGCGATGTTGATGATGCGCCCGCCTCGCCGGCCCATCGCGCGCGCGGCCGCCTGGGAGCAGAAGAACGCGCCTCGGAGGTTGACCGCGATGAGCCGGTCGAACTGCGCGCGCGTGGTGGTGGCCAGGGGAGTGCGGAAGAACATCGCGGCGTTGTTGACGAGGACGTCGATCCGCCCCAGCCGGCGGACCACGGCGGCGATGAGGCCCCGGGCTTCGGCGGGCTTGCCCAGATCCGCGCGGAGCGCCACGGCACGAACGCCCAGCGACCGCAGCTCGCTCACGGTGCGACGTGCCGCGACACCAGATCGGTGATACCCGACGGCAACGTCCGCGCCCTCGCGCGCCAGCGCGAGCGCGATGACGCGGCCCACGCGGACCGCGCCGCCTGTCACGAGCGTCACTTTTCCCCGCAGTTTCTTGACTTGTCCGGGACCGTATGGTCTCATCACTCCGCCATGCAGGGGACGTTCAGCAACTGGTTCAAGGTCCGCTTCATCACCGGCTTCTTCGTCACCGTCCCCGCCATCGCCACCGCGTGGCTGCTGTACGTCTTCTGGGACGCCATCGACCGTTTCTTCTCCCCAGGATACGAGCGCATCTTGGGCGGCCGCATCCCGGGCCTGGGCTTCCTCACGGCGGTCGTCGTCATCCTGGTGATGGGCACCGTCGCGACCAATGTCGTGGGGCGCCGGATCCTGATCCGCATCGAGCGGATGCTCGAGCGGCTGCCGATCTTCCGCAGCATCTATCCTTCCGTCAAGCAGCTGCTCGAGTCGTTCTCGCCCGAGAAGCGCAGTTCCTTCAAATCGGTCGTGCTGGCCGAGCACCCGCGCAAGGGCGAATACGTCTTCGGCTTCGTCACCTCGGAGGTCCTGGTCGAGACGCCCGATGCCAAGCGCGAGATGGTCACGGTCTTCGTGCCCTCCAACAACCTCTACCTGGGCGACGTGATCATCGTGCCGCGCGAGGAGACCATCTCGACCGGCCTCACCGTAGAGGAGGGCATCCGGATCATCCTCTCGGCCGGCACCGCCACGCCCGCCCGGCTGCCGCGCGAGCGGCGCTGATCATCCGCCGCTGATCATCCGGAGCCGACCCAGGTGCCGATCCACTCGCGGATCGCTTCGCCGAGCGGAAAGAGCTTGCCAAAGAGGAAGTGATCGGCGTCCTCGATGAGGCGGATGGCGGGAGCCGCGAGGCGCTTGGCCAGCCTGTCGAGCTCACCCGCCGGGCAATACTCGTCTCGCGTCCCCGCCACGAGCAGCACCTCTCCCTGGTAGCCGTCGAGGCAATCGAAGTCCGACATCCTGAGGGGCGGCGCGATGAGGGCAAGGGGGGGAGGCTGAGCCGACGTAGCCGCCAGCCGGGCGGCAACCCATGCGCCGAAGGAATACCCGCCCAACCCTATCCGAGCGCCGCCCGACAGCCGGGCCGAAAGCAGGGCGAGGGCAGCCCTCACGTCGTCCATCTCTCCGCGACCCTGGTCATGGACGCCTAGAGAGCCTCCGACCCCTCGGAAATTGAAGCGCAGGGTGGTCAGTCCCGCTTCCCGCGCCACCTCGACGGCGCGCATGACCACCGGATTGTCCATGTCTCCGCCGTAGAGTGGGTGGGGGTGGCCCATGACCAGCCCACCACGAGGCCCGGGGACGAGGCCGAGTCGTCCCTCAAGAGCGGGCCCCTCGGGCACCTCGAGGGTGACCATTTCCTCCATAGGTGGTCGACCATAGGCGCTAAAGGTGGAATATTCAAGGGCGGGGGGCCGTCAGAGGTTTCGAGGTATACTCCTGGCCATGCTAAGTCTCGGATGTCTTTGGAATCGTCGGCGTCTCGAGCGCCATATGGACGGCGCTCTGAGCGCGCGGGAAGCTCGCTCGGTCGAAGCCCATCTCCTTGGCTGTGACGGCTGCCGGGCCGAACGGAATCGCCTCCAGCGGCTGCATGCGCTCCTGCAGGGCAGCCTCGCGGCTCCCGCCGATCTCGAGTGGTCCCGATTCTGGTCCGGCGTCCGGACTGGCATTCTCAGGGAACATCCCGAGCCTTTCAGGGAGCCGTGGTGGCTGCCGATCTGGAAGCCATTCTGGGGGCATCCGAGGCTCGCACTGGGTGGCGTCATGGCGGCCGTCTTCGCCCTCACGCTCTCGTTCTGGCCCGGCGGCGAGGTGGCTGTGCCAGGCGCGGCCTGGGCTGGTCCTGTGGTTGTCCAGGACGTGTCGAGCTCGGATCCGCATCGCGGCGTGATGGTCTACTCGAACCCGGACCACGACGTGACGGTGATCTGGGTGTTCAATCCCGAAGACTCCACCAACGAATCGTAGTCCAGCGCCCTCCGGCCCCTCGCCGTCGGTTCGTCCGCCCTTCTCAGCTCGCGCTACTGCTTCAATGCCGCCAGTCTCTCTTTTGCGAGCGGCGCCTCTTCGGCCTGGGGGAAATGATCGAGGAGATACTGAAGCCGCGACTGCGCCAGCGCAGTCTGCTTGAGCTCCAGTAGCGCGATCGCCTCCTTGTAGAGCGCGGTCGGGACCTTGCTCCCGCGGGGATAGTTCACGATCACCTTCCGATACTCCTGCACCGACTGCTCGAGCGCTTCCTTGGCCTTGTCCGCCTGGCCTGCCGTTGCGCCGGCGCGTGCCATGCTGAAGTACGCCTCGCCGATCCAGTACTGGGCGCCGTCGGCGAGAGGCGAATCGGGGAACCGCCTGAGAAATTCGCGGAAGCCGGAGATGGCCAGCGGGTAGAGACCCTTGCTGAAATCCTGGTAGGCCGCCTGAAAACTCTCCTGAGCGCCAGGTCCGCCGGTGGCCGGCTGAGCAGGCGAGGGCGTGGGGGCCTGAGAGGAGCCGCCTCCGCGAGGCGAGCCGCCGCCTGGAGACTGTCGGCTCAGGCTGTCGAGCCGCTGGGAGATCTCGTCGAGGCGGGCCGACACGCGCGCCACTTCGGCCGAGAGCGTGTCGAGGCGCGCGCCGAGATCGGCGATCTGCTTGGCGGTCTCGCCCGCCTGCTCGCGCGTGCGTCGCTCGAGCTGACCCAGCACCGTCTCGGTGTCGCTACGCCCGCGATGAACGGCCAGCGTCAGCGCGCTCAAATCCTGCCTGAGCTGGGCGACATCCTGCTGCGTGGCCTGCTCGGAGACGTCGGCGCAACCGCCGGCCACGGCGACCGCCGCAACGAGGAGGGGAAAAACCACGAAGGGGAGCCGAGGGCTCCCCTTCGTGGCGTACCACATCACAAGCTCCGCTCGCGCCAGGCTAACGCGCTTTGACGAGGAAGTGCGAGTGGCGGTTCTTCGCCCAGCACGCTTCGTTGTGCTCGGTGCAGACCGGACGCTCCTCGCCGTACGAGATGATGGTAATGCGGTTCGCCTGGACGCCTTGCCCCACGAGGTAGTTCATGGTCGACTTCGCGCGCCGCTCACCCAGGGCCAGGTTGTACTCGTTGGTGCCCCGTTCGTCGCAGTGCCCTTCGATAAGCACCAGGTTGTTCGGGTTGGCCTTGAGCCAGGCTGCGTTGGCGTCGAGGATCTTCGCGTCGCCGGCCCGGATGTCGTACTTGTCGAAGTCGAAATAGATGTCCTTGAGATTGTCGGTGGCCATGAACTCACCCGGCCGCGGCGGCGTCGTCGTCGGTGCCGGTGTGGTGGCGGTCATGCCGCCTCCGGAGGGCGCCGCTGCACCGGCCGGAGCGGGCGCGCCCGGTGCCGGCGCCGACGCTCCGCTCGTGGCGGGTCGCTTGGGGCATCCCACGAGGAACAGGGTGAGGATCAGCACGGGAATCACGAGAAGCGCGCTTCCCCGTCGATGGATCATTGGTGGAGTCCTCCTTGTCAACGTGCCTGTGGACGGGTTCGGACTGCCGGGGCCAATCCTATCACGGAAGACGCGGTGACCACGAGGCACTTGTCGCTTCGCCGGGGCCCCGCGTGGCCGACTGCTGCTCGGACCCGTCGGCCAGCATGGTGAAGAGCTGGAAGCCGCCGAGGCGGCTCGACTGAAAGACCAAATGACGCCCGTTGGGCGCCCAGGAGGCGCTTTCATTGCCGGCGGGTCCGGCCGTCAGGCGCCGAAGGTTGGATCCGTCCGGGCTCACCGCCCAGATGTCGTGGTTGCCTTGTCGGGAGGTGAAAGCGATGGTGTCGCCCTTGGGCGACCAGCGCGGCTGGGTGTTGAAGCCGGTCTCGGTGAGGCGTCGGGCGTTCGAGCCGTCGGCGTCCATCACATAGATCTGTGGCACGCCCCCGCGCTCCGAGGTGAAGGCGAGGTGAGTGCCGTCGGGCGACCACGAGGGCTCCGTGTCGATCCCTGGGTTGGTCGTCAGCCGCCGCAGCGCCGCTGTCGCCACCGTCAGGACGTAGATCTCCGGATTGCCGTCCCGATTCGAGCTGAAGGCCACCAGCCGGCCATCCGGGCTCCAGGCGGGGGCGGTATTGAGCGTGCCGAAGCCGGCCAGGAGCTGAATCGGCCGGTTCTCGAATGGGAACACGCGATATAGATAGGGATATCCCCGCATGAACGAGGTGAACGCGAGCGATCGCACGTCCGGGCTCCACGACGGCGACAGGTTGATCGACCCGTTGGTGGTCAACCGCGCAACGTTTGCGCCGTCGTAATCCATCGCGTAGAGCTCCTTGCTTCCGGAGCCCGAGCCGACGTAGGCGATCCTCGTGTCGGCGATGCCCTGCTCGCCGCTGAACTGGAACACCACCTCGTCGGCGATCTTGTGGGCGAGGCGGCGCGCCTGGGCCACCGGCATGTCGAACTTCTTGACCGCGATGAGCCGCTGGTCCGGCGACGTGAGGTCGTAGAGGCGCATCTCCGCTTCGGCCCGGTCGCCCCGGAGCCGCAGCAGCCCATGCAGCCCGGCGTGGGCGCCCGCGGCGGCGAAGTTCGCCCAGAGCTCCTTCAGGGCGCCGGGATTGTCGGCCGCCGGCGCCGAGATGTCCGACACGACGCTAAAGAGCGCCGAGAACGTCAAGTCCTTTCCCGCCACTTGGGGTGAGCGCTTGCTGAGGCCCTGCGAGTCAGTCCCCGAAACGACTGTGAAGTCGGGGATAGCGATGTTGAGCTTCTTCGCGCCGCTCGCCATGACGTTGAGGAGCACGTCGGCGCCGGACTGCTGTGAGCGCGCCGCCGGCGGCGTGAGCAGGGCGCCGACGATGGCGGCGGCCGCCACGAGGGCGACCAGGATGGCGAGCGGGCGGCCCGGATGCCGTATCATCCGGCGCCCCGCAGCTCGAAGCGGAACTTCACGCGCAGCGATGGCTTGGACCAATCGTCGGGCAGCGGCGGGAAGGGGCTGGCTTCCAGCACCGCGCGCAGCGCCGCCTGGTCGTAGAGGGCGTTCCCGGAGCTCTTGTCGATCTTGGGCATTTGGATGGATCCGTCCCGCTGGATCTCGACCCAGACAATGGGCTTCTGGTCGGGCTCCTTCACCTGGTTCTGCTTTTGCCATTGGATCGACACCTTCTGGAGCACTTGTCTAAGATACCAGGCGTACGGGAAGTCCGAGACGTCGAGCGTGAGCGCTCCGGCGCCGCTGGGCGAGCCGCTCGGCAGGCCGAGCGAAGCTGGCGGCGCGGGACGGCTCTCGCCGGTCTTCTCTCCGCGAACGCTCGGGCGGCCGCCGCCGAGCGGCGGCAGCTCTTTCTCGCCGGGGCGGACGGCCGTCGCGCGCGACGGCAGGCTCGGGGTCGGCAGCGACGGCTCAGGGAGCTGCGGGGTCTCGCGGGGCGCTTCCCGCGGAGCGGTCTCCTTTGGCCGGGGAGCCGGCTCCGGCGCACGTTGGGCGAGAGGCACCGTGGGCCGCGTCGGCAGCGGGGCGGCGGGCGCATTCGGATTGCCGACGGCCGCGACGGTCGGCACCAGGTTCACGACATAGGTCTTCGACGTGTTCCAGCCGCCCCAGAGGACCGCGCCCAGGAAGCCCGCAACGAAGAGCGCGTGCCCCATGGCGGACACACCGAGCGCCGCCAGCGGCACTTCTCGCTGGCGGAGCGCGGGGCCCAGGCGCCGGAGCGCCGGATCGAGCCGGGAGCCCATCGACAACCCCCCGGCGACGCTCGCCGACATCATCGTCCCTTCGTCGGCTCCGTCACCATTCCGAGCTTTTCGATCCCCGAGCGCCGGACGCGGTCCATCGTCTCGACCACGAACCCATACTGCAGCGCCTGGTCCGCCCGGAGATAGAGCGTCTTGTCTTGCCGGTTCTTGAACTGGTCGCGCAGGTACTGCTCGAGAGAGCTCATTGGCACCGGTTTGTCGTTGAGGAAGATGGCCTGGTCCTTGGTCAGCGTGAGCACCAGCCGCTCCTCGACCGTCGTCGGCTTGCCCTGCGTCTTCGGGAGATTGACGTCGATCCCGCGGTACATCAGCGGCGCGGTGAGCATGAAGATGAGCAGCAACACCAGCGTGACGTCCACCAGCGGGATGATGTTGATCTCCGCCATCGTGGCGGCGACCTTGTAACCACTGTCGCCACCGGTTTCGGCGGTGTCGACCTTAATGGCCATCCTTGCCTACCCGCGCCATCTTCGGCGCCTGGGCCGGGCGTGCCAGCGCGTTCAGGAGATCGAGCGTGAAACCTTCCATCTCCATGGCCCAGCGCTTGACCCGGTTCACGAAGAAGTTGTAGCCCATCACGGCCGGGATCGCGGCTCCGAGGCCTGCGGCCGTGGCGATCAGCGCCTCGGAGATTCCGGGCGCGACGACGGCGAGGTTGGCGGAGCCCTGGGAGCCGATGCTCTGGAAGGACGTCATGATGCCCCACACGGTGCCGAACAGGCCGATGAATGGCGCCGAGCTGGCCGTGGTCGCCAGGAACGGCAGGTAGCGCTCCATCCGCGCGATCTCGGTGGCGGAGGCGCGCCGGAGCGCTCTCGAAGCTCCGTCCAATCGCTCCTGCGGCAGCCCCTCGTCGGGATCCTCGAGCACGTGGTCCACGCTCTCCGCGCTTCCGTAGGCGTTCACCAGCTCCTGCCCGGCCGCGACATAAAGCTGCCCGAGCGGGCTGTCGCGGTGCTTCCGCGCGGCGCCGAAGACGACGGAGAAACGGCGCGCCTCGCGGAATACCTGGCGGAAGCGGATGGACTCCCGGCGGATCTTCCGGAACTCCCACCACTTCTCGACGATGAGCGCCCAGCAGATGATGGAAAAGCAGGCGAGCACGGCGAGGACGAATTTCGCGACGGGTCCGGCGCTGAGAACGAGCTCCGCAGCGCCGCCATTCAGACTCCCGGTTGCTGGCACTCGGCCCTCCTTGTGCAGTTGAAGGTCGAAGAGACGCTCTTTTGGATGATACCGGAGGGTCGCGGGCCGGTCAACAAATTAGGCTCGATTCCCCTCGAAAAATCGCGGTTTTATTTGACAGGGCGACCCGGCCGCCGTATAAGGGAAGCCGTGCCCAAGACGGGGTCCTTTGGGCCCGCATCCCGGGCCCGCCGCTGATGTTTCATTCTCCCGGCGCCATCGCCTTCCAGATCGGCCCGTTGACGCTGCGCTGGTACGGCATCCTGATGGCCACGGCCATGGGTCTCGGGCTGTGGCTCGCGCATCGCGACGCGCGCCGCCGCGGCATCGATCCGGAGAACCTGCTCAAGGCGGCGGAGCTCGCGCTGCTCGGCGGGCTCGTCGGCGCGCGACTCTACTACGTCGCCTTCAACCTCGATTACTACACGCAGTTCCCCCGCAAGATCCTTGCCGTGTGGGAAGGCGGACTGGCCATCCACGGCGGTGTGCTGGGCGGCATCCTGGTGGGCGGGGCGTACGCGTGGCGCCGGCGGCTGCCGCTGCACACCTATCTCGACATCGCCGCGCCGAGCCTGGCGCTGGGCCAGGCTATCGGACGCTGGGGCAACTTCTTCAACGAGGAAGCCTTCGGCACGCCCACCGACCTGCCGTGGAAGCTCTTCATCTCGCCTCCGCACCGCCCGCTCGAGTACGCGCAGTTCGAGTACTTTCATCCGACCTTCCTGTACGAGTCGCTCTGGGACGCGATCGTCTTCGCGCTGCTCGTCTGGGTCTTCCGCGACCGCCTCGCGCGGGCGCCCGGGGCGCTCTTCCTCACCTACTTGGGCCTCTATTCGCTCGGCCGCTTCTTCACCGAAGGCCTCAGGACGGATGCGCTCATGCTGGGATCGTCGATTCGAGTGGCCCAGCTCGTGAGCATCCTCGGGGTGGTCCTGGCGGTGGTCGTGGTTCCACTCTTGCTCAAGCGCAGCCGCCCCGCCTGACCCGGGCCTTGCCGGCTCGGGAGAGCCCGTTTTGGTCACCCGGGTTACCCGGCTTGGTCAAAACGTTATAGCTGACCGTCCCTGCTCGCTTCCACAAGTGGTTGACTTTCCAATGTTTTTCGATCAAAAACCGCGTGGCACTCGGCTTGCTCAGGAGGGGATAGGGAGCGGTGTATCCAGGGTGGCACTTCTCTAAGTCGGATCCTGCCGCCGGCGCGAGGCGCGGGCAGGGGTGGAGGTCAGCGATGTCAGCGCTTCGAGATGTGGCGCGAAATGAAGGCGGGTTCTTCTCCTTCTTGCGGCGAGAGCAGCCGAGGCGGGCGCTCAAGGACTCCGAGCTGTCCGCGTGGGTATGCCGAGTGCTGGTGCGGGCCATGGCAGGCAAGGCGCCGGTGAGCGTGCGCTATCGCCCAGCCACCGCCCAGACCGCGGAAGCCTTCTCTCTGATCCCCACCGAGCTCTTCGGGCGGGGCAGTGAGATCTATGTCGAAGGCATGGTGTCTCCCGCGTTCGAGGTCAGAGAGCTCCGCGTGGACCGGATCTTCGACGCGCGGATCGATCGGCCGTCCCCGCCGGAGAAAAGCGGTGTGCGGGGAGCGCTGCGCGAGCTCCGGCCGCGGCGGGAGGGGGCGCATGACCCAGGCCAGTACCGGGCGAGCCAGGGAATGTACGAGCAGTACTCCGAGATGCCCTCGGCGGGCAGCGGGCACCGGGCGCTGTCGATCGGCATCTCCTTGCTCATCGTGCTGGGCGGCGGAGTCTTCGGCGGCTTCGAGTTTCTGCGCCGCTATATCGGGTTCTAGGGCCTGAGAATCCGGCGCCGGCCATCCGGCGCCCACCGCCGGCTTGAACGGCTGAGGTCCAGCCGGTAGCATCGGGGCGTGCGGTTCGTCTTCCTGGGCACGTCCGGCGCGGTTCCCTCCCTCGAGCGCGACACCACCTCCCTCGTCTTCGTCGGACAGGGCGAATCCATCCTCGTGGACTGTGGCGGCAGCCCCATCCAGAAGCTTCTCCATGCGGAGGTGGATCCAATGAGCGTGGGACGCGTCATCATCACCCACATCCATCCCGACCATGCCTACGGGCTGCCCTCTCTCGTCCAGAGTCTCTTCCTCATGGGCCGGACTTCACCGCTCCGCGTCTCCTGCCGCGAGGAGCACGCCGAGCCCCTGCGCGCGCTTCTGGGTCTCTTCGAGCTGCGGGAGCGGCCCGGCATGTTCCCGATCGCCTTCGACGCGGTGCCGGCGCGCGAGCGCGTCCCCGTGGCGTCCACTCCGTCCTTCGCCGTGACCGCCTCGCCCAACGCGCATGGGGGGATGCCGAATCTGGCGCTGCGCTTCGACGTGCGGGAGACCGGGCGGGCGATCGTGTACTCCTCGGACACCGAGCCCTGCGAGGCGGTGGTGACGCTGGCGCGGGGCGCCGACACGCTCATTCACGAGGCCACCTTCGCCGAGCGCGGCCGCGGCCGGTTCGGCGCGCATTCGACGGCCGGCGAGGCCGGCGCCATCGCGGCCCGCGCGGGGGTGCGGCGCCTCATCCTCACCCACATCGACCCCGAGTACCACGGTGAGGTCGACGCCATGGCCGCCGAGGCGCGCGCGCATTTCGGCGGCCTCGTCGAGATCTCGCGAGAGTTCGTCTCCTATCCGCTGTGAAACCGTCCCGCGCTCCGCTCGCTGCCCTTACGGTCGCCCAGGCCCGCGCGCTCCAGGAGCGCTTCCGGGCGCGCCTGAGGCTGAGCGGCGGACCACGCCGGTTGAGCGTGGTGGCGGGGGCCGACCTCGCCTATGAGGCCGACGGCTCGCGCGCCTGGGCGGCCGTGGTCCTGGTCTCGGTTCCCGACGGCACGGTGCTCGAAACGGCCACGGCCGCGGGCCGTCCGCGCTTCCCCTACGTGCCCGGCTATCTCTCCTTCCGCGAAGGGCCGCTGATCCTCCAAGCCTTCCGCCGCCTCAGGCGCCGGCCGGACATAGTCGTCTTCGACGGGCAGGGCATCGCGCATCCGCGCGGCTTCGGCCTGGCCTCTCACCTGGGGGTGCTGCTGGGGTTGCCGAGCGTAGGCTGCGCCAAGTCACGGCTGATCGGCGAGCACGCCGACCCCGGTCCGCGGCGCGGCGACTGGACGCCGCTGCGGATCGACGGAAAGATCAGAGGGGCGGTTGTTCGCACTCGCGAGGGTGTCAAGCCGGTCTACGTCTCGCAGGGGCATCAGATCGGCCTCGGTCAGGCCATTCGCTCGGTGCTCGCGGTGACGCGCTTCCGGGTGCCAGAGCCGATTCGTCTCGCCGAGCAGGTGGTCAATGCCCTGAAACGCGACGCCCGGCGGCCCGCGCTCAGGGGACGCGGGCGCTCAGCTCCACCTGGCGGCCGTCGCGCAGCACCGTGACGGGCACCACGTCGCCCGCGCTGCGGCGGCCCAGCTCTTCCTGGATCTTCAGATAGCTCGACTCGTCCTGGATCTGGATACCGGCGACCTTGAGAATGATGTCGCCGCCCACCATGAATGGCTTGCCGTCGATGGTCGCCGGGATCGTGCTCGCGCGAAGACCGGCGTGCTCGGCCGGGGAGTTCTTCGCCACGCGCTGGACCAGCAGCCCGACCGGCTGAGGTAGGTTGAAGATCCGCGCCATATGGTTCGCCAGGACGTAGCCGTGTAGCCCGGTCCAGAACGAGCGCTGCTCCAGCAGGAGGCGGCGCGCCATGTTCGACGTGACGACGAAGCCAAGTCCTTCGAAGCCACCCGACTTGGAGATGATGTGGCTCACGATTCCGATGACCTCGCCCTGCATGCTGAACATGGGGCCGCCCGAGTTGCCCTGGTTGATGGCGGCGTCGGTCTGGAGGAATTCGGCGCGCGACATCGCGCTGTAGACCGTGTTGGGTTTGTGTCGGGCGCTGATGTACCCGACGGTGAGCGTGTGACCGATGCCGTAGGGCGCCCCGACGATGAGGATCTGCTCGCCGACCTGCACGCGGCTGGAGTCGCCGATTCGTGCCACCACCGGCCGCGCCGGCGCGCGGTCGAGCTGGAGCAGCGAGACGTCGGCCTCGGGCTCCGAGGCGACCACCCGCGCCGCGATAGTCTCACCGCTCAGGAACTCGACGGTGATCTCATCGGCCGTGTGCACGACGTGCGCAGCCGTGAATATCTTGCCGTCCGCCGAGATGAGCACGCCCGAGCCCACGCCCGACTCGCTGGCGGCCTGGCCCTGAGCCGTGACGGCGCGCTCCCGTGTCCTGATCACCACGACCGAGGGATTGACGCGACCGAAGACCTGCACCAAGCTTTGGGCTTCGGACGGAGTCCAGGGAAGCCCCAGCAGCACCGCGCCCAGCGCCAATGCCAGCGCTTGTCTCATCGTTTCCGCCCTCCCAGTCGCTCCTCGACGAGCCGGCGCAGGGAGGCCTCGTCGAAGGCGCTGGCCTCGCGGCTCGGCGGCGCCGCTTCGGTCTTGAGCCCGGTCTCGCTCAGGATCACGCAGATGGTGGCGTCGGGATCCACCTCTTTGTGGGCCAACAGGCGGCCGAGCACGGCCAGCGTCGCCACGCCGGTGGGCCCCGCCCAGATTCCCTCGGTCTGCGCCAAGATCTTCTGGGCGTTGAGGATCTCCTCGTCCTCCGCCTGTCCCGCCACCCCGCCGGTTTCGCTCAGGATCCGCAGCACCCACTCCCCTTTGCGCCCGGGATTGCCCGCCGCCAGCCCTTCGGCCACCGTGTAGCCGATCTTGATCGGCTCGAGCGGTCGCTTGTCGCGCCACGCGCGCGCGATGGCATTGGCGCGCGCCGCCTGGGCGGCGACCATCAGGGGCCGGCGCGGGATCCACCCCAGGCGCTCCATTTCGGCGAACCCACGATGCGCGGCGATGAAGGTCTCGCCTACGGCGACCGGCGCCACGACGATGTCCGGGGCGCGCCACTCGAGCTGCTCGGCGATCTCGTAGGCGATGGTTTTCTTGCCCTCGTGCTTGTAGGCGTTGCGCGAGGCGCCGCAGTCGAAGAAGCGGCGCTCCTCGGCGAGGCGGTCCCAGAGCGTGATGAGGTCGTCGTAGACACCCTGGTAGATCACCAGATCGCTCGCGGTGGCCGCCATGTGGAGCAGCTTGGGCGCCGAGGCCCGCTCGTAGGCGAAGATGAGCGAGCGCAATCCCGCGCGGGCGGAGTAGGCCGCGATCGAGGAACCCGCATTGCCGGAGCTCACGACGGAAGTGGTCGTGAAGCCGAACTGGAGCGCCGCCGCCACCGCCGTCGTGGAGGAGCGGTCCTTGACCGTTCCCGTCGGCAGCGAGCCCTCGAACTTCGCGAGCAGCCGGCGCACGCCCAGTCTCTTTGCGAGCGCGGGGCACTCGAGCAAGGGACTCTGTCCCTCGCCGAGCGAGACGCGGTGGCGCGGGTCGGCGATTGGCAGCACGGGAGCGTAACGCCAGAGCCCCGGCCCCTGGAACACCGCCGGCCCCGTCCTCGCCAGCGCGTCCCAGTCGTACTGCAGCTCGAGGAGACCCGCGCATGTGTCGCACTCGAGGTAATAGCCGAGCGGGCGCGTCGCCCCGCAGTCGATACAGCGCAGCCCGGTGGCGAAGCTCGGGCGTTCCGACATCTAGTGCCGGCCGAAGCGCTTCTGGACCACGTCGAGCATCTCCTCGATGCGGTGGCGCAGTGTGTGCTCGCGCAGCGCGCGCTTGAGGGCGCGCTGCCCGATGTCGCGCGCCTCGTCGGGATGGGCGAGGTAATAGTCGAGCTGGCGGCCGAGCTCGGCCAGGTCGCGGTACGCCACAATCTCTTCCCGCGGGGTGAAGAGCGGCGCCAGCTCCTCCTTGAGATCCACCACCTGGCAGGCGCCGCTCGCGGCCAGCTCGAAGGTGCGGGTGTTCACGCCCACGATGTCGTTCATGGGGTGATGCTGATTGAGCGAGAGCGTGGAGCCCGAGTAGACGGCCAGCTTGGCGCGGCCCCACACGGGGCCGCCCGCCACCATCGCGCGCACCGTGGGAGAGTCGGAGCGATCCCACCCGGCGCCCCAGAGCCGGAGGGGGTAGCCGGACAGCTCGGAGACGAATCGCTCCCGGTAGGGATAGCAGGAGCCGACGAAGCTGACGGCCGACGCGAACCGCCCGCGCTCGTCAGCGGTGAGCTCCACCGGGTGGTGCATGTCGGGCACGCAGTACATGGGCAGGTAGTGAAGGTTTCTCAACCCCGCCTGCTCGAGCTGCCGCAGGGCATAGCGCTCCTTGGTAAAGAACAGGTCATAGGCCTCGATGCACTCGAATGGGATCATCCAGAGCGGATTGTCCGGGAAGAAGTTGACGAAGCGCGTGTCGGTCCGCGCCTTCACCCGCCGGATGAGGCCCGGTGTCACCGGGCCGCCCTTGATCACCAGCACGAGGTCGGGCCGCCACTCTACGCAGACCCGCTCGAGCCGGCGGAGCAGCCAGAGCTGGTAGGCGGCCTTGGTGCCGCGGTTCTTGTAGAGCGGGTTGTCGCGGCGGTAGGCGAAGGTCTTGACCTCCTGGCCCATGGCGCGGAGCTCGTCCCGGAAGTCCACGCCCATGTGCTCGGGGCGCTCGAAGGGCAGCACGATCAGCCAGCGCATTGGGGAAAGGTTAGCACACCGCCGGGATGGCTCCAGTCGGCCGTTTCACTGTTCTTGGCTGCGATGATAAAATGGCCAAGACCTCCTTGACTATCAAGGCCTTCTACCGTATGAGACTGGGCTGCCGGGTACTGCTCCTCGGCCCAACCGTGGTCAGCTCGGACGTCACCGGCAAGCACAAGTCGGACCCGCAACGATTGAATCCCGGTATTCAGGCGGTACCGCCGCGCCTCAGCCACGCCTGTCAAAGGCTCTGGCGGGAAAATGTCGCAGGGCTTCTCGTGGCCACGATGCTGTTCAATGGTGGTCTTCTGCTCGTCGCGGCTTCCGCCTACGCGCAGGACGATGGGACCAAGCCGGCCGCGGGCGACACACCGGCGGACAAGCCCCGGGAGGACCGGCAGATGTGGCCGGCCGACAAAAAGGCCGAGGAGGCCATCAAGCACGCCAAAACGCAGAAAGCCAAGGCCGAGAAGATCCTCAACGACTCGTGCCCCACGACCAAGGACGAGTGGGGGAAGTGGTCCGAGGAGACCCTCGAGGTGGCGGCTTGTGTCATCGCCATCCGAGACGTGAAACGGCCCCTGCGCAAGACCGGCCCCTCCCGGGACAGGCTCACGGAATTCGACCAGGCGCTCGGCGACAAGGCCGCCCAGGGGAGGATGAATACCGACCTGTTCGAGAAGGCCAAGAAGTGCGCCGAAGCAGCCGGCGCCGAGGTTGACGGGCCCGGCATATACCAGAAGATCCTGAAGCGCGCCGAGGAGAAGAAGAAGGAGGAGTTCGGCTTCTTCGGCTTGGGGCCTATGATCGTCCACGGTTGCTGCGAGGGCGACGCGAGCAAGGAAGAGTCGCGACCCGAAGGGGAGATGGCACTCGCTGCCCTCTACCTCGGCCTCAGCGTGACGGCCGCCGAGGCTGCTGACGCGCCCGAAGAGTTCTACTTCCTCAAGATCGGCGGCCGGGCCGCGCCGCTCACACGCGTCGCCGTGAACGGCGCCCCGGTGCTGCGCGGGATCCTCCAGTCCGTCTCACTCCCGGTGCCGGTCACCCGTCAGCTCAAGGCCGGTCCGAACACGCTCGAGGTCGAATACATCAGCGATGCGCAGCAGGGTCTCACCGTCGTGGTCGAGCGCCGCCGCCGGGGCAGCCCGCGGCGCGATGAGGTGGCGCGTCTGACGAGCGCGCCGGGCGAGACGCAGGGCAAGTCGGCCGTGCGGACGGCGCGCTTCGCGCTGGCGCAGGCGCCGCCGGGGCGGAAAGCGCTGATGCTGACGGAACCCGACAGAGAGCAGATCCGCGGGCTGATCCGGGCGCACTACGACGCGCTCGCGCGGAGGGACTCGACGGCCGCCAGTCGCGTGTTCGAGACCGCGGTCAACAATGCCCGGGAGGTGTATCCCGAGGGCGTCGAGTTCCACGATCGGGTCATGGGTGATGCGGTCCGGCGGATTCTGGCCAGCCCCAAGTTCAAGATGCGCCCGCTCCGGCTGGAGAAGCTGGAGTTCCGGGTGAACGGCGACGTCGTGACGGTGGATCGTTCGGACGGCCAGCCGATCTTCGAGAGCGAGGAGATCGAAGAGGACAAGTCGAAGACCAAGCTCGAGCCGCGGGGACTGCTCTTCCAGCAGTCCGCGGGCAAGTGGTATTCGACACTGCCGACGCTCGTGTTCTAGCGCCCGGCTGAGGAGCGCTTCTAGCGGCGGGATCGAAAGCGCGCCGCGATCAGCGGGTCCACGATCGCGGCGGTGGCCACCATGACGGCGTCGGCCCCGGCGGCCAGGGCGGCCCGGGCGCGCTCCACGGTGGTGATGCCGCCGACGGCCAGGATGGCCCGGCTCCACGCTCCCGCCTTCCGCCAGGCAAGCAGCTCCTCCATTTGCACCCGGCAGTGGTCGTAGACGTCCGCCCCGCAGATTCCGGCCGGCTCGCGTCCGGCCCCCGGGAAGGCCGCTGTGCCGTCGGCCTTGACGACTCTGCGCTGCAGCCCGTTGACCAGGATGAAGCCGTCGAGATACGGCGCCAGGCGCGTCGCCAGCTCGTGCAGCGGGCGCGGGCTGCGCGAGGCGCCGAGCTTGGCGATCACCGGCCGATGTCCAACGGCGCGCCGCACCCGCTCGGCGATGAGGGCCGAGAGCGCGGGGTTCTCGAAGAGCATCTGCGGATGCTCGCCCGTGATGTTGGGACAGGAGAGGTGCACCTCAATCACGTCGGCGCCCGCGTCCGCGGCCCAGCGCGCGCAGAGCGCGTAGTCGTCGGCAAGCAGCTCCGGTTCGCCGCTCTGGGCGGGCGTGCCGGCCACGCTGACGATGAGCGCCTGGCTCGGCCGGATCTTCGACTTGGCACGCATCACGTCGGCGCGCCACTCGCCGGGGTCGGGTGAGGGCAGGCCGAAGGACGCGGCCCACGTCACGGCGGCCGGACTCACGCGGCGTGGCGCCGGCTCGGCGACGCACGGCTCGGCCAGCCGGCAGAACACCAGATTGGGCTGGCCAAAGGCCGGGCGCGACGTGGTGCGCACCGTTTTGTACGTCAGCAGCCCGTAGCCCAGGCGCGCATAGGCTTCGATCCACCTCGAATTCGGCAGCGGCCCCGCCGCGACCCCAACCGGGCACTCCACGCGGCGCTCGAAGATTCGCGCCCCGGGGCCGGAGGGCATTTTTCGCGGCCGCGCCGGCAGCTTCGGGACATGAGCGGCGTTCCACGCGAACGAGCGGTCGAGGCGCCAGGCGATCACGCCTCGACCTCCGGCAGCTCCAGCCGCCAGTCTTCGGGCGGAATTCTCACCGGAGCGCCGGCATGACCTCGCGGGCGAGCAGATCCAGCTCGCGCATGATGTGCGCGTGCGGCATGCCGGGGAAGAAGAGCCGGCAAATCAGATGGGTCATGCCGTACTCCTTTACGAAAGGCGTGAGCGCCTTGATGACCTGGTCCGGCCCGCCGATGAGGAAGCGGTTCTTCATCAGCGCGTCGAGATCGGTGGCGATGGAGGCGTCGATGAACGGGTGCCTCCAGCCGCCCGCGTACTCCTTGCGGTAAGAGATCATGATGTGCCGCTCGGCCAGCTCGCGCGCCTGCTTGTCCGTATCGGCGATGATGACGTCGCGGGTGAGCGGCCATTCCGCGGGCGGCGCGGAGCGCCCGGCGGCCTCGCGGTTGGCGAGGAATTGCTTCTTGCCGGTCAGCAGCCGCCCGAGGTCCGCCGTGGGACCGGGCACCCAGTTGTCGCCCAGGGTGGCGGCGCGGCGCAGGGTGATGTCGCCCCAGCCACCGATCCAGACGGGCGGGTGGGGCTTCGTGACGGGCTTGGGCTCGAGCTTGCCTTCGACCGTATAGTACGTGCCCTTGAAGGCGAGCGACTCCTGGGTCCAGAGCCCCTTCATGACAGCGAGCTGCTCCTCGAAGCGGGCGCCGCGCTTCTCGAGCTCGACGCCGTACAGGGCGAACTCGTCGGGCTTGTAGCCGATGGCCACGCCCAACACGAAGCGACCGTTGGACATGACGTCGAGCATGGCCACGTCCTCGGCCAGCCGTACCGGGTGATAGAACGGAGCGACGAGGATGTCGGTGCCCAGGATGACCTTCGAGGTGCGGCTGGCGAAACCGGCCAGGACGGGGAGCGGAGACGGCCAGTAGTGGTTGACCACCGAGTGGTGCTCCTCCATCCACACGGAGTCGAACCCGAGCTCCTCGCCGCGCGCCACTTCTTCGAGGGCGTCACGGTAGTAGTGCCCGCCCTCGATGGGGATGAAGCCGATCTTGAGGCTCGCCATGCTACCGATCGGAGGCAAGCTTGCCGTTGATCCCCCAGTTGGACCTCTCGACGTCCTGGAAGACGACGTGCACCTGGCCGGGCGTGGTCTTGCCGATCCGGACCATGGCGTCGGTGATCGCCGCGACGATCTCCCGCTTCTGCTCATCGGTGCGGCCGGCGTACCACTGGATCGTGATGTTTGGCATTGGAGCCTCCGGTCTACTTGAGGCGCTGCATGTCGTCGGGAAAGTTGGAGCTGAAGGAGTAGGATTTCACGGTCCCGTCCGCGTTGAAGCGGACGGTGAGGCTCTTGGAGCGGTCCTCACCGCTGCCGGACCGGGCGAAGAACCAGGTCCACGTGGGATCGCCGCTGTCCAGGCCCACCTCGTAGGGCTCGCCGAATGCGCGGCGCAGCTCGCTCTTGCCCGTCTTGCCCGCAACGATCGTGCTGGGCT